>Ga0308156_1001490_pt1 | contig 26940 bp, 27 predicted proteins | sample PhyAR2_FD_201041 | JGI IMG/M metagenome (GOLD analysis project Ga0308156, IMG submission 201041) | Phyllosphere microbial communities from UC Gill Tract Community Farm, Albany, California, United States - DLSL A.R2 | ecosystem: Host-associated > Plants > Phyllosphere > Unclassified | place: USA... | reverse complement strand
CATCACCATCATCCTGACTAGTCTTTCAGGCGATGTGTGCTGGAAGACGTTTGGATCTTCCAGTGGTGCATGAACGCATGAAAAAGCCCCCGGAAGATCTTCTTCCGGGGGCTTTTTTTTTGGACCAAATTCAGACAGGTTAAAACAGGTTAACGAGGAATAAAGAATGTTAGATAACTCACGCTTACGCATAGCTATTCAAAAATCAGGCCGTTTGAGCGACGACTCACGCGAACTGCTGGCCCGCTGCGGGATTAAAATTAACCTGCACACCCAGCGCCTGATTGCTCTGGCTGAAAACATGCCCATCGACATTCTGCGCGTGCGTGATGACGATATTCCCGGCCTGGTCATGGATGGCGTCGTTGACCTCGGCATTATCGGGGAAAACGTGCTGGAAGAAGAGCTGCTGACCCGCCGCGCGCAGGGCGAAGATCCGCGTTACTTCACTCTCCGTCGTCTGGACTTCGGCGGCTGCCGCCTGTCCCTGGCTACGCCGGTTGACGAAGCGTGGGACGGCCCGGCCGCGCTGAACGGCAAACGTATCGCCACCTCTTACCCTCACCTGTTAAAGCGTTATCTCGACCAGAAAGGCGTGCAGTTTAAATCCTGCCTGCTGAACGGCTCCGTTGAAGTGGCGCCGCGTGCGGGTCTGGCGGACGCCATCTGTGACCTAGTCTCTACCGGCGCGACGCTGGAAGCCAACGGTCTGCGCGAAGTGGAAGTGATCTACCGCTCTAAAGCGTGCCTGATTCAGCGCGACGGCGACATGGCCGACGCCAAGCAGCAGCTGATCGACAAGCTGCTGACCCGCATTCAGGGCGTGATTCAGGCGCGTGAGTCCAAATACATCATGATGCACGCCCCAACCGAGCGTCTGGATGAAGTGATTGCGCTGCTGCCGGGCGCTGAGCGTCCAACCATCCTGCCGCTGGCGGGCGATCAGCAGCGCGTGGCGATGCACATGGTGAGCAGCGAAACCCTGTTCTGGGAAACCATGGAAAAACTGAAGGCGCTGGGCGCAAGCTCCATCCTGGTGCTGCCTATTGAGAAGATGATGGAGTAATGGCCATGAGCTTTAACACAATCATCGACTGGAATACCTGTAGCGACGCACAGCAGCGCGAGCTGCTGATGCGCCCGGCGATTTCCGCCTCTGAGAGCATCTCACGCACCGTGGCGGAGATCCTGGATAACGTCAAAGCCCGTGGCGATGACGCGCTGCGTGAATACAGCGCGAAGTTTGACAAGACGGAAGTCGGTGCATTACAGGTTACCGAGCAGGAAATCATTGATGCCAGCAATCGTCTGGGTGACGACATCAAGCAGGCGATGGCCGTCGCGGTGAAAAACATTGATACCTTCCACACCGCGCAAAAGCTGCAGACCGTGGATGTCGAAACCCTGCCCGGCGTGCGTTGCCAGCAGGTCACGCGCCCGGTTGCGTCCGTTGGCCTCTATATCCCTGGCGGCTCTGCCCCGCTTTTCTCCACCGTACTGATGCTGGCGACACCCGCGAGCATTGCCGGGTGTCAGAAAGTGGTGCTGTGCTCACCGCCACCGATTGCCGACGAGATCCTCTATGCGGCGAAGCTCTGCGGCGTGCAGGCGGTCTATAAAGTGGGCGGCGCGCAGGCGATTTCGGCCCTGGCGTTCGGCACGGAATCCATTCCGAAGGTCGACAAAATTTTTGGCCCGGGCAATGCGTACGTGACCGAAGCCAAGCGCCAGGTCAGCCAGCGTCTGGACGGCGCGGCCATCGATATGCCTGCCGGCCCGTCTGAGGTGCTGGTGATTGCCGACAGCGGCGCAACGCCGGACTTCGTGGCCTCCGACCTGCTTTCTCAGGCGGAACACGGCCCGGACTCGCAGGTCATCCTGCTGACGCCGGATGCCGATATGGCGAAACGCGTGGGCGAAGCCGTTGAGCGCCAGCTTGCCGACCTGCCCCGCGCCGACACGGCACGTCAGGCGCTAGCGGCCAGCCGCCTCATTGTGGCGCGCGACCTGGACCAGTGTATTACCATCTCCAACCAGTACGGCCCGGAGCACCTGATCATTCAGACCCGCAACGCGCGCGATCTGGTTGACAGCATTACCAGCGCGGGCTCGGTGTTCCTCGGCGACTGGTCACCGGAGTCCGCGGGCGATTACGCCTCCGGCACCAACCACGTGCTGCCCACGTATGGCTACACCTCAACCTGTTCGAGCCTGGGCCTGGCGGATTTCCAGAAACGCATGACCGTGCAGGAGCTCTCCCGCGAAGGGTTTGCGTCACTGGCGTCTACTATTGAAACCCTGGCCGCCGCCGAGCGGCTGACCGCCCACAAAAATGCCGTTACGCTGCGCGTTGCAGCCCTGAAGGAGCAAGCATGAACATTGAAGAGTTAGCCCGCGAAAATGTCCGTCGCCTGACGCCTTACCAGTCGGCGCGTCGTCTGGGCGGTAAAGGGGATGTCTGGCTGAACGCCAACGAATTCCCGACCGCGGTGCAGTTTGAACTGTCGCAGCAAACGCTGAACCGCTATCCGGAGTGTCAGCCAAAGGCCGTTATTGAAAACTACGCGCAGTACGCGGGCGTGAAGCCAGAGCAGGTGCTGGTCAGCCGCGGCGCGGATGAGGGCATTGAACTGCTGATCCGCGCCTTCTGCGAGCCGGGCAAAGACGCGGTGATGTACTGCCAGCCTACCTACGGCATGTACAGCGTCAGCGCGGAAACCTTCGGCGTAGCGTGTCGCAACGTGCAGGCGCTGGAGAACTGGCAGCTGGATCTTCAGGGGATTGCCGACAATCTCGATGGCGTAAAAGTGGTGTTTGTCTGTAGCCCGAACAACCCGACCGGACAGATTATCAACCCGCAGGATATCCGCACCCTGCTGGAGATGACGCGCGGTAAAGCGCTGGTGGTTGCCGACGAAGCCTACATCGAGTTCTGCCCCCAGGCGACGCTGGCAGGCTGGCTGGAAGAGTATCCGCACCTGGTGGTGCTGCGCACGCTGTCGAAAGCCTTTGCCCTTGCGGGTCTGCGCTGCGGATTCACCCTGGCAAATAAAGAGGTCATCGACCTGCTGCTGAAAGTGATCGCCCCGTACCCGCTCTCAACGCCGGTTGCCGATATTGCGGCACAGGCGCTGACGCCGCAGGGGATCAACGCGATGCGCGAGCGCGTGGCGCAAATTCTGGAGGAACGTCAGTATCTGGTGACCGCCCTGAAGGGTATCCCTTGCGTGGAGCAGGTATTCGACTCGGAAACTAACTACATCCTGGTGCGCTTCACCGCATCGAGTGCCGTATTTAAATCTTTATGGGATCAGGGCATTATCTTACGAGACCAGAATAAACAACCTTCTCTGAGCGGGTGCCTGCGCATTACCATAGGCACCCGTGCAGAGAGCCAGCGCGTGATTGACGCCCTGAAAGCGGAGAAAGTATGACCCAGAAGATCCTTTTCATCGATCGTGACGGCACCCTTATTTCGGAGCCACCAGCCGATTTTCAGGTCGACCGATTCGACAAGCTGGCTTTTGAACCGGACGTGATCCCGGTTCTGCTCAAGCTGCAAAAAGCAGGCTTTAAGCTGGTGATGATCACCAACCAGGATGGTCTGGGTACCGACAGCTTCCCGCAGGCGGACTTTGACGGCCCGCATAATCTGATGATGCAGGTGCTAACCTCTCAGGGCGTGGTATTTGATGAAGTGCTGATTTGCCCGCACATGCCGGCCGACGAGTGTGACTGCCGTAAGCCAAAGGTGAAGCTGGTAGAGCACTACCTGGCTGAAGATGCGCTGGATAAAACCAACAGCTATGTCATCGGCGATCGCATCACCGATATCACGCTGGCGGAAAACATGGGCATCGCGGGGCTGCGCTACGATCGCAACAACCTTAACTGGGCGAAGATTGGCGAGCAGCTGACAAAGCGCGACCGCTATTCCCACGTAGAGCGCAACACCAAAGAGACGCAGATTGATGTGAAGGTCTGGCTGGACCGTGAAGGCGGCAGCAAGATCCACACCGGCGTCGGTTTCTTCGATCACATGCTGGACCAGATTGCCACCCACGGCGGTTTCCGCATGGAAATTACGGTAAAAGGCGATCTCTACATAGACGATCACCACACCGTGGAAGATACCGGCCTGGCGCTGGGTGAAGCCCTGAAGCTGGCGCTCGGCGACAAGCGCGGCATTAACCGTTTCGGCTTTGTCCTGCCGATGGACGAGTGTCTGGCGCGCTGCGCGATGGACATCTCCGGCCGTCCGCACCTGGAATACAAAGCTGATTTCACCTACCAGCGCGTGGGCGATCTGAGCACCGAAATGGTGGAGCACTTCTTCCGCTCCTTGTCCTACACCATGGGCCTGACGCTGCACCTGAAGACCAAGGGCAAGAACGACCACCATCGTGTGGAGAGCCTGTTTAAAGCCTTTGGCCGTACCCTGCGCCAGGCAATTCGCGTGGAAGGTGACGCCCTGCCTTCATCGAAAGGAGTGCTGTAATGAACGTGGTCATTCTGGATACCGGATGCGCCAACCTGAACTCCGTGAAATCGGCCATTGCGCGCCACGGCTATGAGCCGGTGGTAAGCCGTGACCCGGACGTGGTGCTGCGCGCCGACAAACTCTTTTTGCCGGGCGTGGGCACCGCGCAGGCGGCGATGGATCAGATTCGCGAACGCGAGCTGGTCGACCTGATCAAAGCCTGTACCCAGCCGGTGCTGGGCATTTGTCTGGGCATGCAGATCCTGGGCCGCCGCAGCGAAGAGAGCAACGGCGTTGACCTGCTGGGCATTATTGATGAAGACGTGCCGAAAATGACCGATCGCGGCCTGCCTCTGCCGCATATGGGCTGGAACCGCGTCTACGCCAAAGCGGGCGACCGGCTGTTTCGCGGCATCGAAGACGGCGCGTATTTTTACTTCGTGCACAGCTACGCCATGCCGGTGAACGTGAATACGATCGCCCAGTGCACCTACGGCGAGGCGTTTACGGCGGCCGTACAGAAAGACAATTTCTTCGGCGTGCAGTTTCACCCGGAGCGCTCTGGCGCCGCTGGCGCGCAGCTGCTGAAAAACTTCCTGGAGATGTGATGATTATTCCCGCGTTAGATTTAATTGACGGTACGGTTGTCCGTCTGCATCAGGGCGATTACGGCCAGCAGCGCGACTACGGAAACGACCCGCTTCCGCGTCTGCAGGATTATGCCGCCCAGGGTGCGCAGGTACTGCACCTGGTGGATTTGACGGGCGCGAAAGATCCGGCGAAGCGCCAGATCCCGCTGCTTAAACAACTTGTTGCGGGTGTTGATGTGCCCGTCCAGGTCGGCGGCGGCGTGCGTACGGAAGATGACGTCGCGGCGCTGCTGGACGCTGGCGTGGCCCGCGTGGTGGTGGGCTCAACCGCCGTGAAAGATCCTGAGACGGTGAAAGGCTGGTTCCGCCGCTTTGGTGCCGATGCCCTGGTGCTGGCGCTGGACGTGCGTATTGACGAACAGGGTAATAAGCAGGTGGCGGTTAGCGGCTGGCAGGAAAACTCCGGCGTGACGCTGGAAGAATTGGTCGATATCTATCTCCCCGTTGGCCTGAAGCACGTGTTGTGTACGGACATCTCCCGCGACGGGACGCTGGCGGGCTCCAACGTCTCGCTGTATGAAGAAGTCTGTGCGCGTTATCCGCAGGTAGCGTTCCAGTCTTCGGGCGGTATCGGTGATATCGGTGACGTGGCCGCGCTGCGCGGTACCGGTGTGAAGGGTGTGATTGTGGGTCGGGCCCTGCTGGAAGGTAAATTTACTGTGACGGAGGCGATTCAATGCTGGCAAAACGGATAATCCCCTGCCTGGACGTACGCGATGGTCAGGTCGTGAAAGGCGTGCAGTTCCGCAACCACGAGATCATTGGCGACATCGTCCCGCTGGCAAAACGCTATGCCGATGAAGGCGCCGACGAGCTGGTCTTTTACGACATCACCGCCTCCAGCGATGGCCGCGTGGTCGATAAAAGCTGGGTGGCACGCGTGGCGGAAGTGATCGACATTCCGTTCTGCGTTGCGGGTGGGATTAAGTCCGCTGACGACGCGGCCAAAATTCTCTCGTTTGGCGCCGACAAGATTTCGATTAACTCCCCTGCCCTGGCCGACCCGGAGCTGATCACCCGCCTCGCCGATCGTTTTGGCGTGCAGTGTATTGTAGTTGGGATCGACACCTGGTATGACGCCGCAACGGGCAAGTACCACGTGAACCAGTACACCGGAGATGAAAGCCGCACGCGCGTGACGCAGTGGGAAACGCTCGACTGGGTGCAGGAAGTGCAGAAGCGTGGCGCGGGCGAGATTGTCCTCAACATGATGAACCAGGACGGCGTGCGTAACGGGTATGACCTCGAGCAGCTGAAAAAAGTCCGTGCGGTCTGCCACGTTCCGCTGATCGCCTCCGGCGGCGCGGGCACCATGGAACACTTTCTTGAAGCCTTCCGCGATGCGAACGTGGACGGCGCGCTGGCCGCGTCCGTGTTCCACAAACAGATTATTAATATTGGTGAGTTAAAAACGTACCTGGCCGACCAGGGCGTGGAGATCAGGGTATGTTAACAGAGCAACAACAGGCGCAGCTGGACTGGGAAAAAACGGACGGGTTACTGCCGGTGGTTGTCCAGCATGCCGTCTCAGGCGAAGTGTTGATGCTGGGGTATATGAACCAGGACGCGCTGGCGAAAACGATCGACAGCGGCAAAGTGACCTTCTACTCGCGTACGAAACAGCGCCTGTGGACCAAAGGCGAGACCTCGGGTCATTTCCTGAATGCAGTGAGCATAACGCCTGACTGCGATAACGACACCCTGCTGGTGCTGGCAAACCCAATCGGCCCAACCTGCCATAAGGGCACCAGCAGCTGCTTTGGCGAGGCGAGCCACCAGTGGTTGTTCCTGTATCAACTGGAACAGCTGCTGGCAGAGCGTAAAACGGCGGATCCTGAAAGTTCCTACACCGCGAAGCTGTACGCCAGCGGAACCAAGCGCATCGCACAGAAGGTAGGAGAAGAAGGCGTTGAGACAGCGCTGGCCGCAACCGTGCATGACCGCGAGGAGCTGACGAATGAAGCGTCTGATTTGATGTATCACCTGCTGGTGCTGCTGCAGGATCAGGAGCTGGATTTGACGGCGGTGATTGAAAATCTTCGCAAACGTCACAAATAATAAAACCGGGGAATATCCCCGGTTTTTTTAATCTGCAAATCAGACTTTTGGTTTGTAGTTGCGCAACGCGTTGCGGCCAAGCACAAAACCGGAACCAAGCAACCCGCCCAGCAGTACAGCAAGAATAAGAGTAATTGCTTTTTTCGGGCTGTCACGTCGCACAGGGAGTTCCGGCTTCATGACATAACGGTAAACGTGGATCGTGTCCGGGTTAACGCTCAGATTCTGGATGTCCAGCAGATTTCGCCTGGTCTGGTAATAAGCTCTGGGAAAGACCAACGGGAGAGAAGCTTCGTTGTCAATCATGGATTTCAGCCCCTCACTTCCCAGCAAGAACATCGTTTCCTGAGTCACCTCCTGGGTTTGCTGGAGGCGCGGCGAGGTAATTTTCGCTGCTTCAGCGTTCTTGAGTGCCTCAGCAATCTGTTTGATACGCAGATCTTTCTGTTCCTGAGCGACCTTCTCCTGGTTTTGCAGGGAATCATTCAGGGTCTTTATCTGCGCTTTGATGTTGTCATTAAGGTCAGCGGCGAGTTCTTTAGCCGTTTGCTCATCAACCTGCTGGATGAACTGTGCCAATTGCTTTTGCGCAGCTTCTGCAGATGTACTGGTATACGATACTATTAGCGGGAGCGGCTGCTCTTTAACCGTGGGCTCGATCGTCAGTTTTTCAGGCACTGCCTGGTTTTCAAGAGCCTGCGACAACGCCGAGAATGAGGAGCTAAAACGACCGATAGCGCGCGTTTGGTTGTCAAGCATTGTAGGTGCTGCGGTACCATAAAGGATGTTCAATGCATTAGAATAACTGGCAATCTGGGCCGCATCTGGTTGCGTAATAATCGCACTTGAGGTCCATTTTTCCTTTGCGACAGAGAGATATCCAATTGCCAGGGCGATACAAACAACAACAAAGGCGGCTATCACCCACTTCCCACGCCACAGCTGCAGCATTAAATCAAGTAAATCAATTTGCTCCGGGTCATTGCCTCGGCTGACCTGGCTATTGTTATTTTGCGTCATACAATCCCTAACTGATAAAAAAAGGGCAAACATAATTTTGTTTGTATAGTTTATCCATTACTGGCGATTTTTCTATAAGAATCCGATGAGTAATATCGGAAAGATGGGTTATGTAACTTACACCCTTCGCGCTATCATAGACGCCATGTGATGCGTTACGGCATCTATAGAATAGGGTTTATGAGGGAAGCTATGAAATTTTTAGTCACGGGCGCCGCAGGTTTTATCGGTGCGAATGTCAGTAAACGCCTCCTTGAGGCTGGTCATCAGGTTGTTGGTATCGATAACCTCAATGAATACTACGATGTCAACCTGAAGCTGGCGCGCCTGGAACTGTTAAAATCTGAGAGTTTCACCTTCCACAAGCTGGAATTAGCTGACCGGGAAGGTATGGCCACGCTTTTCGCCAGTGAGAAGTTTGATCGTGTGATTCATCTGGCCGCGCAGGCGGGTGTACGCTACTCTCTTGAAAACCCTCACGCGTATGCAGATGCCAACCTTATCGGCCATCTCAACGTGCTGGAAGGCTGCCGCCATAATAACGTGCAGCACCTGCTTTATGCCTCGTCCAGCTCAGTATACGGCCTCAACCGCAAGATGCCCTTCTCCACTGACGATTCCGTGGATCACCCGGTCTCACTCTATGCCGCGACCAAAAAAGCCAATGAGCTGATGTCGCACACCTATTCGCATCTGTACAACTTGCCGACCACCGGCCTGCGCTTCTTCACCGTGTACGGTCCGTGGGGACGCCCGGACATGGCGCTATTTAAGTTTACTAAGGCGATCATTGAAGGCAAAAGCATCGATGTCTATAACTACGGTAAAATGAAGCGCGACTTCACGTACATTGATGACATCGCTGAAGCAATTATTCGTCTGCAGGATGTTATTCCTCAGTCAGACACAAACTGGACCGTTGAGACCGGCTCCCCGGCAACCAGCTCAGCGCCTTACCGGGTCTACAACATCGGTAACAGCTCGCCAGTCGAACTGATGGATTACATTACCGCGCTGGAAGACGCGCTGGGTAAAAAAGCAGAGAAAAACATGCTGCCTCTCCAGCCAGGCGATGTTCTGGAAACCAGTGCCGATACCCAGGCGCTTTATGAGGTGATCGGATTTAAACCGCAAACCTCGGTTAAAGATGGGGTGAAGAACTTCGTCGGCTGGTACCGCGATTTCTACAAGGTTTGAAAATAAAAAACCCGGCAATTCAGCCGGGTTTTTTACAAAATAACGCAGAGAATCAGTCGCTACCAAACAGATCGCGGGTATAAACCTTATCCGCCACGTCAGCCAGCTCTTCCGCCATGCGGTTTGAAATGATGACATCGGCTTCTTTCTTAAAGGCGTCCAGATCGCGGATCACCCGTGAATTGAAGAACTGATCGTCCGGCATGGCAGGCTCATAGATAACAACCTCAACCCCTTTCGCCTTAATGCGCTTCATGATCCCCTGAATGGAAGAGGCGCGGAAATTATCGGAGCCACTCTTCATTATCAGACGGTATACGCCGACCACTTTCGGTTGACGGGCAAGGATGGAATCGGAGATGAAATCTTTACGTGTACGGTTAGCGTCAACAATCGCCGAAATGAGGTTGTTCGGCACAGCCTGATAATTTGCCAGCAATTGTTTAGTATCTTTTGGCAGGCAATAGCCGCCGTAGCCAAATGACGGGTTGTTGTAGTGGTTGCCAATACGCGGGTCGAGACACACACCTTCAATAATCTGGCGGGTATTCAGGCCAAGACTCTCTGCGTAGCTGTCGAGCTCATTGAAATAAGCCACTCGCATTGCCAGGTAGGTATTCGCGAAGAGCTTAATCGCCTCAGCTTCGGTGGAGTCGGTGAACAGCACCTGAATATCTTTCTTCACTGCGCCTTCCTGAAGCAGCGCAGCAAAGCGTTCAGCGCGCTCAGAACGTTCGCCAATAACGATACGAGAAGGATGCAGGTTATCGTAAAGCGCTCTCCCTTCACGCAGGAATTCAGGCGAGAAGAAGATATTATCAATACCGAATTTTTCTTTAATGGATTTGGTAAAACCGACAGGAATGGTCGATTTAATGACCATCACGGCATCAGGGTTGATCGCGATAACGTCTTTAATCACCGCTTCTACAGTTGAGGTGTTGAAGTAATTAGTTTTAGGATCGTAGTCAGTAGGCGTCGCAATGATGACATAATCCGCATTGCGGTATGCATCTTCTTTATCTGTCGTGGCGCGGAAATTCAGCGATTTATTGCTGAGATAGTCCTGGATTTCTTTATCCACAATCGGCGATTTTTTCTGATTGAGCATATCCACTTTGGCCTGCACGATATCCAGCGCAACCACTTCATGATTCTGGGCAATCAGAATGCCGTTAGAAAGACCGACATACCCTGTTCCGGAGATTGTTATTTTCATTCGCTAATGACTTCTGTGAGTTAACTGTACTGATGGCCACCAGACCATCGCGATAAACATAACTGTTGGGCTTTGTACCTCCTGGCAAACTGAACTGTCAAGGCAAACCAGGAGTAATCACTACGAGCGGGGCGAGATTCAGACTACTTCGAATAACAGGCGACACTTTTTGCATAAAAAAACCCGGAGGCAAGCTCCGGGTTTTGATTACAGCGAGTAAGTTAACTTATTCCATCCATTCGGTATGGAACACGCCTTCTTTATCGGTACGTTTGTAAGTATGCGCACCGAAGTAGTCACGCTGTGCCTGAATCAGGTTAGCTGGCAGCACAGCAGCACGGTAGCTGTCATAGTAGGCTACTGCAGCAGAGAAGGTCGGAACCGGGATACCGTTCTGGACAGCGTAGGCAACCACGTCACGCAGCGCCTGCTGATATTCATCCGCAATTTTCTTGAAGTACGGTGCCAGCAGCAGGTTGGCGATACCGGCGTTTTCAGCATAGGCATCGGTGATTTTCTGCAGGAACTGCGCACGAATGATGCAACCCGCGCGGAAGATCTTCGCGATCTCACCGTAGTTCAGATCCCAGTTGTTCTCGTCTGACGCTGCACGCAGCTGAGAGAAGCCCTGCGCGTAAGAAACGATTTTACCCAGGTACAGTGCACGGCGCACTTTCTCAACGAATTCGGCTTTATCACCCGCTGGTTTAGCCTGCGGGCCAGACAGCACTTTAGATGCCGCGACGCGCTGCTCTTTCAGAGAAGAAATGTAACGCGCGAAGACGGATTCGGTGATCAGAGACAGCGGTTCGCCCAAATCCAGAGAGCTCTGGCTGGTCCATTTACCGGTACCTTTGTTCGCAGCTTCATCCAGAATCACATCAACCAGGTATTTACCCTCTTCATCTTTCTTCGTGAAGATATCTTTGGTGATGTCGATCAGATAGCTGTTCAGCTCGCCTTTGTTCCACTCGGTAAAGGTTTCAGCCAGCTCTTCATTAGAGAGGTTCAGACCGCCTTTCAGCAGGGAATAAGCCTCAGCAATCAGCTGCATGTCGCCGTATTCGATGCCGTTGTGCACCATTTTGACATAGTGACCAGCACCGTCCGGACCGATATAAGTCACACACGGCTCGCCATCTTCGGCAACGGCAGCGATTTTAGTCAGAATAGGCGCAACCAGTTCGTATGCTTCTTTCTGGCCACCAGGCATGATGGATGGGCCCTTCAGCGCGCCCTCTTCACCACCAGATACACCGGTACCGATGAAGTTAAAGCCTTCAGCAGACAGCTCACGGTTACGACGAATGGTGTCCTGGAAGAAGGTGTTACCGCCATCAATGATGATGTCACCTTTTTCAAGGTAAGGCTTCAGGGAGTCGATAGCTGCATCGGTACCTGCGCCTGCTTTCACCATTAACAGGATACGACGAGGCGTTTCCAGAGACTCAACGAACTCTTTCACCGTATAGAAAGGAACCAGTTTCTTGCCTGGGTTCTCGGCAATCACTTCTTCGGTCTTATCACGGGAGCGGTTGAAAACGGAGACGGTATAACCACGGCTTTCGATGTTGAGCGCCAGGTTGCGCCCCATCACTGCCATACCGACAACGCCGATCTGTTGCTTGGACATTACATACTCCTGTCAGGTGTGGTCACCACGGCTTATGCGCGGCTTGAAATGTGGTTGAGATGTTAACTCAGTATTAGGTGACATGAATAGCTTTTGCTGATCTATGTCACACTGATTGCACAATCCAGGTACAGTCAAGCCGCCAGAAATACGCCGGCGGCAGACCCTCACTTCCTGAGCAAAGCCAGAATTTCTTGCGTTTTCTCTTCCATCAGCGCCGTGTCAGCACGGGATTCCACGTTCAGGCGCACCACCGGCTCGGTGTTGGACGAGCGCAGGTTGAAGCGCCACTGCGGGAACGCCATGCTGATCCCGTCCGTACGGTCAATTTCCAGCGCGTGGATCGCAAAGTGCTGCTCCACGCGGGCAATGGCCTCGGCCGGCTGCGCCAGCTTGCTGTTGATCTCCCCGCTCGCCGGGAACGCCGCCATGCGGTCGCGCACCAGCTCGCCCAGCGTCTGCCCCTTCAGGCACAGCAGCTCGGTCACCAGCAGCCACGGGATCATCCCGCTGTCGCAGTAGGCAAAATCACGGAAGTAGTGGTGGGCGCTCATCTCGCCGCCGTAAATGGCGTCTTCTTCGCGCATGCGCTCTTTGATGAAGGCGTGGCCGGTTTTGGACATCACCGGCGTGCCGCCTGCGGCAGACACCACGTCGACGGTGTTCCAGGAAAGGCGCGGGTCATGAATGATTTTCGCGCCCGGGTTTTTCTCAAGGAACGCTTCCGCCAGCAGGCCGACAATGTAGTAGCCCTCGATGAACTGCCCTTTCTCGTCGAACAGGAAGCAGCGGTCGAAATCGCCGTCAAAGGCGATGCCCATGTCCGCGCCGTGCTCAATCACCGCGTTGCGGGTGTCGTCGCGGCACTCCGGCAGCAGCGGGTTAGGAATACCGTTCGGGAAGTTGCCGTCCGGGGTGTTGTGCACCTTGACGAAGGTCACCGGCACGTTCAGCGCCTTAAAGCGGGCTTCCAGCGCATCCACCACCGGGCCGGCCGCGCCGTTACCGGAGTTGATGACCAGCTTCAGCGGCTTGAGGTTCGCCACGTTGATGTAGCCCAGCAGGTGGTCGATGTACTCTTTCTGCAGGTTGATTTTTTTGTAGCTGCCGCGCTTCGCGTCGTTCACCGGCGGGAAGTCGTTGGCTTCCGCCAGGCGCTGCACGTCACGCAGGCCGGTGTCGCCGCTGATAGGACGCGCGCCCTTGCGCACCAGCTTCATCCCGTTGTAGTCCATCGGGTTGTGGCTGGCCGTCACTTCGATACCGCCGTCCACGCCCAGGTGGAAGGTGGCAAAGTAAATCTCTTCGGTCCCGGAAAGGCCGATATCCAGCACGTCCACGCCCGCGTCCTGCAGCCCTTTCGCCAGGGCCAGCTTGAGGGATTCACTGGTCAGACGCACGTCGCCGCCCAGCACGATGGTCTGCGGTTTTAAATATTCGCCGTACGCGCGGCCAATGCGCCACGCGATGTCTTCATTCAGCTCTTCGCCCAGCTTGCCGCGAATATCGTAGGCTTTAAAACAGGTTAATTTTTCCATGATAATTTTACCGTAATCTCAAACACGACCATACCTGTCAGCAAAACGTACAATATCATCCTCTCCAAGATAAGAGCCTGAGCGAACCTCAATCAATTCCAAAGGGATCTTTCCAGGGTTCTCCAGACAGTGCGTTGCTCCAACAGGAATATAAATAGACTCATTTTCACCGAGGAGTTTGGTTTGCTCGTTAATTGTAACTTGTGCAGTTCCTGCGACGACAATCCAATGCTCAGCACGATGGTGATGCATCTGAAGAGAGATACCTTCGCCCGGCTTTACGGTCAATCGCTTAACTTGATAGCGGCTTCCCGTATCAATCGAGTCATATTTACCCCAAGGACGATAAACTTCGCGGTGAGTATGATGTTCATGACGGCCGTCTGCTTTGATCGATTCGACAATTTTCTTCACATCCTGAACGGCGTTACGATCGGCAATCAATACAGCATCCTTGGTCTGCACAACGACCAAATCTTTAACCCCAACAGTAGTCAATAGCCCGGATTCAGAATACAGGAAACTATTTTCGGTATTGTAGGACAAGACGTCACCTGTAACGACGTTACCCTCTGGAGTCTTATGGCTAATATCCCAAAGCGAAGACCAGGAGCCGACATCACTCCAGCCAGCATCCATTGGCACAACAACAGCATCTGAAGTCTGTTCCATCACAGCATAATCAATCGACTCATCAGGACAAGCTCTGAAAGCTTCCTCGTCAACGCGAATAAAGTTAAGGTCAGGATCAATAGAGCTCATGGCCTTTTCGCACGCCTTAAGAATATCCGGACGATATTTTTTCAGTTCCTCAAGATAGCGATCGGCGCGGAACAGAAACATCCCGCTATTCCAGTAGTATTCACCGCAGGCAACATAGGCTTCCGCCGTTTCAAGATTAGGTTTCTCAACAAATTGCGCGACCTCAAATGCATCTGCATGCTCAACATCAACGCATGGCACACCTCGACAAATGTAACCATAGCCAGTCTCTGGTTTATGCGGGACGATGCCAAAGGTCACAAGCTTTCCATTTTCAGCATAAGGTAGCGCCTTACGAACTGAATTACGGAAAGCTTCTTCATCCTGTATGACGTGATCGGCGGCCAGAACCAGCATGAGCGCATTGCCCTCGTGCTGTGTACGAACTGCAGCAAGTGCAGCCAACGCTATCGCCGGAGCAGTATTACGACCAACCGGTTCGAGGATGATATTCTCAGTGAGTTTATTCATCTGGCGCAGTTGCTCGGCAACGATAAAGCGGTGCTGTTCGTTACAAATGACGACGGGACTTTCGCATTCAATGCCCTGTAATCGGTTAATTGTCGCTTGTAACATTGTCAGTTCACCTTCCAGACAGAGAAATTGTTTTGGATAGAGAACACGAGAAAGCGGCCATAAACGACTACCGGAGCCCCCGGCCATAACAACAGGAAATAATGACATGATTGAACTCACTTTAATGATGAATATAAATTAATTATATTCTTAACCATCAACTCTTTAGTAAACATAGTATCAAATCTGGCTTTCGCGCCTTTACTATATGTCTCACTGCTTTGAATAACAGAAACAATTCCTTTAGCAAGTGCTTTAGCATCATTCGGCTCAACAACGATGCCAGTCTCGTTATGCTGATTAACCCAGGCCACACCACTTCGTGGAATATTTGTCGACACAAGCGGTCTGGAGAAACTCATAGCTTCTAACTGAACCACACCAAAAGCTTCAGATTCATGAATAGATGGCAGACAAAAAACGTCACATGCTTTATAATAAGAAGCCAAATCCGAATAATTGATACTACCAAGAAGAATTACTTTATCTGACAATCCATCATTAGCAATTTTTTGCATTAATGAATCAATCAATGGGCCAGTACCGCCAATAAGAACAATGTAATCTTCAGGAAGTTCTTTCGCAGCATCAATCAGGTATTCCATACCCTTATAATAAACAAGACGCCCCAAAGAAAAAATTATCTTTTTATTTTGATAACGTTGCTTGATACTTTTTTCAAGCTCCTCATTCAATGGCATAACACGGGTATCAACCCCAATTGGGATACAAACAATTTTATCCTGATAAGGCTGTAAAGTTGGAGAAGACTGCCCATACACAGGGCTAGTAACGATAATTCTGGTACACTTATCTAAAATCCATTTTTGTAGCGGAGCAAAAAGCATCAATAATTTTTTTTGCTTAACAATATCGCTGTGCCAATGGAGAACTATCTTACCTTTGGGCGGGAATAAAAACAGTGCCAAAACAGCCAGTGGATTTGGAAGATGGACATGGATAACATCATAATTATTTCTTATTGCTCTCCATCGGGATATTAAGGAAAATGACAGCGGTGTCGAAAAAAGCTGTGCAAACAATTTCTGACGGTAAACTTTATAACGGAGTTTGTCGTCATTTTTTCTTTCTCCAATTGGATCAACACAGAGTACATCAACAGGTTGGTCATTACTTTTTGCGATACCTTCACTTATATCGAATGCTACCTGTTCGATTCCACCATGTACTGGAGGGTAAAATTTGCTAAACTGTAAAACCTTCATTCAAATATTCCTTTGAGAGATCACATCCATAAGTTTCGATGCAACATCACGTACGTCAAATTTTTCTAACCTATGATATCCATTGCGAATCAATACAGGACTGAGCTCATCATAATTTTCAATCAATTCACGTAACTTAGAACTAAAATCTAATGAGTCCTCTGGATTAAAATAATATGCCGCATCGCCACAAACTTCAGGGATACTTGCGCGGTCAGAAGCCATTACAGGACAACCGCGTTGCATTGCTTCCAGAGGAGGAAGTCCGAAACCTTCATATAATGACGGATAGACAAAAATAGAAGCATCTCTGTATTTTAACTCTAAATCGTCATCTGATAGATATCCACAGAATACAATGTTCTCATGCTGTGAAAACGTCACTTTTGAGAAAGCTGTCCCTAACCCTCCCACCACGATGAGTTTATAATCTTCGATTTTTGAATTCAAAAAAGCATTAATAACAAACTCGATATTTTTTCTCGGCTCTAAGGTACCAACCAATAAAATCTCTTTATGCTTAACCGCTTCGCTTGCAATATGATTCCTGAGGTTAATAGATGTATCTACGGAGTTTGGCAATACAGTGATCTTATCTGGATCAACCGCCAGATATTTCTCTATCTCTGATTTTGAAAAGTCACTAACCGTAAAGATACCTCTCGCAATTTTCGACTGAATGGCATAGTTAACCTTGTATACAGCACGGTATAAGAAACGAAACCACTTTGGATATGCGTACAATGACATATCATGGATAGTAAAGTAACAGTTCTTGTAAAACGCTGGTGATAACCCAGTGAAGCAGAGCAGTAACGGGCTACCGACGCTTCTTAGATAACGAGGTAATTCGATTTGTTCCCAGAAGTGACCGTTACGATTTCCTATTTGAAGGATATTAAATTCCTTCCTCCATTTCTCATCAATGAGGTCAGTTTTCGGTGTCAAAAAACAGATATCAGGAACGTGTTTAACGAGTTCCCGACATAGTACCAATGCATATTGCTGTACACCAGTTTTACGTTGAGTCAAAAATCTCGCATTAATATAGATCATTTATTACTCGGCATTCTATAGATGTAACACTGAAACATAAAGAAGGAATAAAAAAGAATAAATCTAAAAGGTAATGTAAAAAGCATCGAAGCAACAATATACATTAGAATGATAAAGTGATTCTTATTTGCTTTAAGTCTGGCTGACAACAAACATATACCCAGGACAAATATGAGCAAGCCCGGCAGGCCGAAACTTAAAATAATAAAACTTAAGACATCTTTTGGTGCAAAACTTTCATAGGCACTGGGATCCGACGAAGATAAATAAGATGTCATCTCATTACAGTTTACGTCCAAACCAGAAAGAGCCTGACAATAGTCATGTATAAAAGGTGATAGCGTGCTCTTGAAACCATATACGCCACTGCCAAGTGGATAATCACTAAGATGCCATATGCTGACAATAGGGAAACCCAGACGAGTTACATACGTCATCGTTGCAGAATTTGACAAATTCGCTGCAATGAGTGCAAAAAGGTCATAATAGATGAATGCAAGACTGACAAAAAGAACAATAAAAGATAACGGAATGAGTTGGTATGTATAATTATAAAAGCCCTTCACCTTGAAAAAATAGACTAGCCCAAGGAGTACTGGAATTATCAGGAATGAAAATTTAGCACCTGAAATATAGGTGGTAATGGCAAACATACACGCAAGGATTAGTCTGTACTTTTGATTAGACAACATCACCATCAAGAACATTAGGCCATAAAAATAGCCATTTAAACTTGGCTCTGCAAAAGTGCCTGCAAATCGAAAGTTTTCATCATATAACCAAGCCCCACCTAATACTTTAACATGAAAACCAAACTTCGCCATGATGTAAAGTATCAGCGCCACGCCAAGAAATAAACTTGATATTTTGACACTAAAACGATATATATTAAAGTTACTTTCAAGTTCTTTAGCATAACTAAATATAACAATCCATAAGAGCATATTTAGTAAAAGTGCGAAGATTTTATCATATTCAGCACCATGATAGAATGCACCAAGCGCAGCACCTAAGAGAAGGATAAAGGCAGAAAAGAGTATCTTTGCAAGGTTAAGACTGCGAATCCTGAAAAGTAGGAGCAATACGATTACAAGGATGATCTTCAGGCCAAAATCAGCAATACTTGAAAGGCCTTTCATCAACCCAATCTGAGAAAAGTCAACACCACTAAAAAGCGAATTAATTAATAACAGTCCAACAAGTGATTTGACAATAAAAGTTGTAGATAAATTATAGTTATTGACAAGTGTGCTACTGGAAATTTCGCTCACCTTAACCTCTTAGTCATTTATTTTTTTAACATTAGTCCGTCGATAATCCCCCTGACAAAAGCCTTATAAACTTTATATGGCGTTTTGCGACAAAGTGGATAGACCAACCGGGTAATAATGGTAAAGAAAACGCTAACAATATAATAAGGAGCTTCAATATTTTTTCTGGCGAAAAATATACGGTTCCTTGTCAAATAATATGCACCAAATAGACTTAACCCCCCCCCAGTAGAAGTACTAACCTTATGAAACACTAGAGGTTCATTAATGATTCTAACTCGGCTGCCAGCTATGTTTGCACGATAGAGAAAATCAGTATCATCGTAATAAGCAAAGTAACGAGCATCCATCATACCTATAGTGGCAAACATCGAAGCATGTACAAGTAAAAAACATGTTGGTGCATAATCGCACTCTTCTGGAATATTAGCGTAAATTTCATCGTAGTCGGCTCCCTCAAAAAGATGAGGGGCAATAGCTTTTTTCTTATTAAAAAAAGCGCCTGCGTACCAGACTTTTTTTTCTGGATAACTGAATATTACAGGTGAAACAAGTTTGTATTGTCCCTCCTCAGCAACACTCATCATTTTGCTGAGGGTATCTTCCTGTTCAAAAAGTAGGTCGTTATTAGTGAGTAATATATACTCACACCCATCCTTTAAAGCTTCTTCAATGCCTTGGTTGTTGGCCTGCGCAACCCCAACATTGTTTCCGTCATTATTAATATAGGTATACTCTATGTCTTTCCTCAAGAGAATTTCTTGCGTTAAGTTAAAAGAATCCTGATTTGTACTGTTATCCACAATATAAAGGTGCTTGTTCTGATATTTTTGTTTTTCAACACTCGAATAAAAGTCAGGCAACACACCTGGAGAATTGAACAAAACAGTAACGAGTCCAACTTTTTTCACACTTTCACCTAAGCAATATTAGTATTGATTTAACAGATTCTTGATGCTTTTTACTTGTTTTATTATGAAGACAGTAAATACAACTATAAAAGCCACCTGGATGCCATAAATAACACAATGGATAGTTACCGACTGAGTCATCACCAGACTGACCAGGCAGATGGCTATCATCACAGGTATTACCAGAAACGAGACAAATATCAGCTTTGACTTATACTCAGCTTCAGCCCGATACTTGCATGCGTAAACCGCCATGATTAATACGCCTGAAATAAACGTCGAATAGGCAATTCCAATCGCGCCATAGATACGAACAAAGAAAATCGACAACGCAAAGTTCAATAGTCCTTCGAGCACCGGCAGCCAGGCGATTGATAATTGTTTGCCGTAGGCGACTAACATAAGCCCGTAGGGCGCTGCAATCATTCGGATAAGATAAGCCGCAAGCAGCAAAGAAAACATTACGTGCAGGTTCGTCGCTTGCTGATAGCCCAACCAGACGCCAAGGATATGCACAGAAGCAAACCAGGCAATAAAGACACCGATAAAGACAATCATCGAGAAAATGAAGATAAGTTTGTTAACCAAAAGTTCAACATGCTGGTTATTCCCGTGATTATGCATCCTTATCATAGGTTGAATTATAGGATTAATCATGGCTCCCAAAATTCCCACCCCAGCATTAACAAGCGTCATTAATACGGCAAAACCAGCTAGTTCCTGAAATGAGTATTTACCGACGGTAAAGGTGCCTATACCGGAAATTAAGAACTGGGCTATATTCCATACTAAGAGCCCACTGAAAAAGACAACTATTGTTTGAAATAAATTCTTATCCAACGATAACTTTGTTCTTTGCGATGTATTTTTTAATTTATATAAAATATAAAATGCAATTTGATTAAAACTGTTTATTGCAAAATAAACCCATGCAATAACATCGAGACCATGGTGAACAAGCAACAGAATCGACGTGCCCAGAATCACTTTAAAAAATATATTTATGCCAGCGGTAATATCATTGCGTTCTATACCAGTAAAATAACCAACAAAGGGTGAGAATACGTTATTAATGACAAATGAACTGCCAATTAATATAAGAATTAGTTTAGCATTAGCGTTGGTTTCTGAAACTTCAGGGAAAAATGAGAAAAAGAATCTTGCTAAAATAAATATTCCGCCCAAACATACCATGTTGAGCAGTAACGCAAAAAGCAATGACTGATGCATTGCCTTTTGAAGTTTCTGTGGGTTATTTAAATGAAGGGCGACAAAACGCCCTACCGTAACCTGAAGACCAATTCCAAAAATGCCGATCAAAACCCCGACCTGAAGAGTAAGGGACCAAATCGAAAAATCTACCTTTGAAAGATTGTGTAGTAAAACTGGAGAGATAACTATTCCAAGTATTACATTTGAGAAGCCATTTATTATGTTAGATAAAGAGTTTTTAAGTAACCGCTTAAAGCCACTCATATTTATCTCGCCAGTTCTTCTTTATAACTAGCTATCATAATTTTCAAATCATCAAGCACATGTTGTGGTTTATAATCCGGAATTTCAGTAGATAACTTATTTATGCTGGTTACGGGGAACTCTTCACGAGGAAAATTACCGTCATGCCAGTTAACTTTACAAGCCGTCTCTTTTTCAATGACATCAGCGATTTGCTTAGCTGTTACGTTAAATCCAGATGCGACATTGTATACTTCTTTATTAGTGTTTTGGTTTTCAGCCAACCACACACATGCTTTAGCGACATCATTGACCGAAACATAGTCCTTAGCATATTCAGGCGCAACAAACATGTTGATTTCACCATTATTAATGGCATGACGAATAATGGACGGCAGGAATAATGTACTATTGAGCGCTAAACCATAGACATTGCTAGGTCGAACTACAGTAACATCACGTTCGCTCTTAAGGCACAATTCTTCTGCTACCAGTTTGGTCAGATTAAACAGCTTCCTGTTATCATCCGCAGTTACTACCAGATCGTCAGTTTCATTCGCGCTATGATGGTTCATATAAACTCGAGTTGAGGATATATATACCAGCTTTTCAAACTGTGCATCCTGCAGTAACTTTGCCAACAAAACCGTATTTGCTTCCAGCACAGAAAAATAGCTTTTGGCACAATCACCATTACCAGCACAATAAATGACTTTGCCCAACTCACCATTGAGAGAATTGCAGCTGTTGCGATCAGGAACAACGACATCATGCCCTTGCTCTTTAAGCAATGTAACGATATGTGAACCAATAAAACCGTTACCCCCAATAACTGTATACTTAGCCATTTGTCCAGCCTTTAAGAATCTGTTCTTTGATACTTGCAAGTGAAGGTAAAATACAATCTTTAGCAGAAACTACAGGATTAGAAACTGGCCATTCTATACCCAGATCTGGATCGTTCCAGATAAGACCACCTTCATCGGTTGGATCATAATAATCTGTGCATTTGTACTGGAAACTAGCAGTATCACTTAATACACAGAAACCATGAGCGAAACCAGGAGGAATATAAAACTGAAGAAAATTATCTTCGGATAGAATGACTGAATGATGCTGACCAAATGTTGGTGATTCTGGGCGGAGATCAACGGCCACATCAAAAACAGAACCCTGGGTTACTGAGACTAACTTACCCTGAGGCTTTGTTTTCTGAAAATGAAGCCCGCGCAGAACATTTTTCGTCGATTTAGAACGATTATCCTGAACAAAGTCCAGACCAAATCCTAATTCCTGGTAACGTTTTTTCTGATATACTTCGAAGAAATAGCCACGTTCGTCACCAAAAACTTTAGGTTCAATAATTACAGCATCTTTTAAGGGCGTTTCAATAATTTTCATACTTTTAGTACTTTATGTTGGATTTTCAGTCTTTAGCTAAATGCTGCAAATATTTGCCATAGTCATTTTTATTGAGTTCTTTGGCTAATTTTGCTAACTGTTTCTTATCAATGAAACCTTTGCGATAAGCAATCTCTTCCGGGCAAGAAACTTTGAGACCTTGACGTGATTCGATCGTCTGAATAAAGTTACCTGCCTCAATTAGACTCTCATGCGTTCCTGTATCAAGCCAGGCATATCCACGCCCCATAATAGCAACTGAGAGCGAATTTTTTTCCAGATAGAGTCGATTAATATCAGTGATCTCTAATTCACCACGCGCTGACGGTTTCAGCTGTTTAGCCATCTCAATGACGTCATTATCATAAAAATAGAGACCAGTCACAGCGTAATTACTTTTTGGCTTCAGTGGTTTCTCTTCTAAAGAAAGCGCTTTGCCATTCTCATCGAAATCTACCACGCCATAACGTTCAGGGTCTTTCACATGATAGGCAAAGACTGTCGCTCCTTTTTCCTGATTCATTGCCATTTCAAGTTCTTTTGGCAAATCGTGACCATAGAAAACATTGTCTCCAAGGACTAAAGCACAAGAATCGTTACCGATAAACTCTTCACCAATGATAAATGCCTGAGCAAGACCATCAGGACTTTCCTGGACTTTATATTCAATGTTCAGTCCCCATTTTTTACCGTTACCCAGTAATTGCTCAAAGCGCGGGGTATCCTGAGGTGTGCTGATGATGAGAATATCCCGAATACCCGCAAGCATCAGCGTGCTTAACGGATAATAAATCATCGGCTTATCATAGATTGGCAGCAGCTGTTTACTAACCGCCATCGTCACAGGGTAAAGGCGAGTACCTGAACCACCGGCTAAAATAATTCCTTTTCTTTTTGACATGTTCAATGCTTCTTATGACGGGGTTGAAAAGATTAGCGTTGCTCGTAATTTTTATTGATCCAGTCCTGATAGGCACCACTCATAATATTTTGGACCCAATCCTGGTTATCAAGATACCAATGAATCGTTTTCTTAATACCAGATTCAAAGGTCTCTTGAGGTTTCCAGCCGAGTTCCAGAGTGATTTTACTGGCATCGATTGCATAGCGTCGATCGTGGCCTGGGCGATCGGCAACATAAGTGATTTGTTCGCTATACGAGGTATTCTTCGGCTTTATTTCGTCAAGAATATTGCAGATGGTCTGTACTACTTCAATATTCTTTTTCTCATTATAACCGCCAATATTGTAGGTTTCACCTACGATACCTTCCGTGATAACGGTATAGAGAGCACGGGCATGATCCTCAACGTACAACCAGTCACGGATCTGATCACCTTTGCCATAAATAGGCAACGGTTTACCTTGTAATGCATTGAGAATTACCAACGGGATTAACTTTTCTGGGAAATGGTAAGGTCCATAATTGTTTGAACAGTTAGTCACAATAGTTGGGAAATTATAAGTCCGATGCCACGCGCGTACTAAATGATCGCTTGATGCTTTAGAGGCAGAGTACGGGCTGCTTGGAGCATAGGCGGTATGCTCAGTAAACAATGGAAGACTTTTGTTATTATCCCATTCATCAGGATGAGGTAGGTCCCCATACACTTCATCGGTTGAAATATGATGGAAACGAAATCCCTGTTTCTTTTCACCTTCCAGGTTTTGCCAGTATTTTCTGGCTGCTTCAAGCAAGACGTAGGTTCCAACAATATTCGTTTCAATAAACGCAGCCGGACCGGTGATTGAACGGTCAACGTGACTTTCTGCTGCCAGATGCATTATTGCATCAGGTTTATGAGTTGAAAAAATTGCGTCTAATACCTGTGCATCGCAAATATCAGCATGAACAAAAGCATAACGATCGCTGTTTTCAATGTCTTTTAAAGATTGAAGGTTACCTGCATAGGTTAACTTATCAACATTTACCACAGAATCAGTTGTTGAATTAATAATATAACGCGCTAATGCCGAACCGATGAATCCGGCAGCCCCAGTAACTAATATTTTCATCACGATCTCTTTTATATAATTGAAGCCAAGGGTTTTAAAGTACTGATATCAACTTCGTACGCTGACCCATTTATTCTCTTCAAATGAATAATACTTTATAATCTTGGCTGGAACACCTGCGACAACCGAATAATCAGGTATTGATTTAGTCACTACTGAACCAGCACCAATGACGCAATTTTTTCCAATCGTAACACCGGGAGAAATATGCGATCCAAAACCAATAAAAGAACCATCACCTATGGTAACTGGCCGTTGAATATTTGAAATTCGGTCACCAATTTTTGTTGTATCATGAATATTTTCGAAGGGATGGCTCACATCAACAATGGAACAATTCCCGGTAATAGTTACATTGTTGCCAATAGCTACTTTTACACGACCAATAATATGACAATTCTGTTCAATATTTACATTATCACCAATACTGATGACAACCTCATTTTGAGGGTCAACAACTTCTAGCCTTAAACCGTTTCTTATTAAAACTCGCTGCCCAACCTCAATATATTTTGGATTTGCAATGAGTAAGGGCGAGATAATCCTACTACGATGCCCAAAAGATTTCATACAGGTTTTATACTTAACCTGTGAAACAAATAAATGGAAGGCATTCACTATTTTATTTAGCAACATTTACTGCTTCCCACTCATGTGAACTATGATTGTACATCTTGATAATGCGGGCTGGGTTACCTGCTACTACGCAAAAGCCTGGGAAGGATTTCGTGACAACAGCCCCCGCCCCTACGATGGTCCATTCTCCGAGTGTTACTCCTGGCAAGATTTTAGTATTGAAACCAAGAAAAACGTTCTCACCGAGAACTATCTGCCCTTTGTCAATATCCTTCTGGGTGAGAATAGGCCCCAGTTCAGGATCTATACCATGAGCTAGCGTGCTTATATAAACATAATCACTAATAACGCAATTTTTTGATATCACAATCTTAGAGGCTGTATGAATGTTTACATCTCTGCCGATATAAACCCCATCATGGATAAAGATACCGTTGCGATCTTCATTCGATCTCACAATGAAGGTGGGGTTCTTATGAATGAATACATTATCACCCACTTGAATTTTATTTCGGAATTTTGTTGCTAACTTCAACTTTAATAGCAAACGATTGAGTAAACCGATCATGCATACCTCTTCAAGTCGCATATATACATCTCAACGCTGGAGGTTCATGTTTGACCACGCTACCGCCCCTGGCTCAATAGCTACCAGTGCACTAAGTCTGCATGAGACGTTGAATTTTATATTTTGTTACTCAGACTGCAGCGTCCATAGCAGCCACAGCGAATCCAGTATTGTGGTATTAATTACAGACCAAAACAAGAAAAACCAACCGTTTGGTATTCAAAACCGTAAGACGTCCAACACTTCGGGTTACTTGCTAAAAACAAAACGACAGAGGATACGAGGGACACTTTAAAATGTGCCCCAAGAATCATCTGTCGTTTTCTCATCAACTTAGGCAAACACAGGTTCGAAAATTTACTCTTCGAGAAGTTTTTCAATTTTCTTACGGAACTTCGCCCCTTCCTTCAGGTTACGCAGTCCATAGTTCACGAACGCCTGCATATACCCCATTTTCTTACCGCAGTCATAGCTGTCGCCGGTCATCAGCATGGCGTCAACGGACTGTTTTTTCGCCAGTTCGGCAATCGCGTCGGTCAGCTGAATACGGTCCCAGGCGCCTGGCTCGGTTTTTTCCAGCTCTGCCCAGATATCGGCATTCAGAACGTAACGGCCAACCGCCATCAGGTCCGAATCCAGCGTCTGTGGCTGATCCGGTTTTTCGATGAACTCAACGATGCGGCTCACCTGCCCTTCCGTTTCCAGCGGTTCTTTAGTCTGGATAACGGAGTACTCAGAGAGATCGCCCTTCATGCGTTTTGCCAGTACCTGGCTACGGCCGGTTTCATTGAAACGTGCCACCATTGCCGCCAGGTTGTAACGCAGCGGATCGGCAGAAGCGGTATCGATGATGATGTCCGGAAGAACAACAATGAATGGGTTATCACCCACAACCGGACGGGCACACAGGATAGAGTGGCCCAGGCCCAGCGGCTGCGCCTGACGGACGTTCATGATGGTCACGCCCGGCGGGCAAATAGACTGCACTTCCGCCAGCAGCTGGCGTTTGACGCGCTGCTCAAGCAACGCTTCGAGTTCGTAAGAGGTGTCGAAGTGGTTTTCTACCGCATTCTTGGAGGAGTGCGTAACCAGGACGATTTCTTTGATCCCTGCAGCAACAATCTCATCGACAATGTACTGAATCATTGGCTTGTCGACGATCGGCAGCATCTCTTTAGGAATGGCTTTTGTGGCTGGCAGCATATGCATGCCCAGGCCTGCTACCGGAATGACTGCTTTCAAATTAATCATTATTTCTTCCACCTTAAAATGGTTGACGAATTATAGCTCTTAAACCTGTTTTCGCCAGCATGATTTGCCGTAATCC
>Ga0308156_1001489_pt1 | contig 26963 bp, 24 predicted proteins | sample PhyAR2_FD_201041 | JGI IMG/M metagenome (GOLD analysis project Ga0308156, IMG submission 201041) | Phyllosphere microbial communities from UC Gill Tract Community Farm, Albany, California, United States - DLSL A.R2 | ecosystem: Host-associated > Plants > Phyllosphere > Unclassified | place: USA... | reverse complement strand
TTAGGCTGTGTCTCGTACCCCACCCCTAAGTTGGGCGATAGGCGGACTTTATCTTTTATATTGAATTTGTAGTATAGCAATGAATTGACAGAAAATTTGTTACCATACCGGTAATCGTATTTGTTCTCTGTATTCATCTTATAACTAACATTGGTGTTGAGTCCCAAATCCATTATGCGGATATCATAAGCCAGATTTAGCATAAAATCTGTACTGGCTGTACCCAGCTGAAAATTGTTGGGCTCATCCTGACTGGCTGATGAACGTTGGGAATTGTCATACTTACCTGTCGGCGCTTTGATTCCCGCACCTACCCAAAGGGAATGGTTGAACATTTTGTTTGACATCGTTCCTCCCATCTCTTCAAACACTTTGTAATAGCCATAGACTACCACATCGCCAAGGCCATTCATCTTCCCCATATCGCCACTTCCAGGGATCTTACGCTCATTGAAATTGTAGGGAACAATCGCCATAACCCGCCAGCGGCTCCCAAAGTTCCATGCTCCCCAGAGTTCCATCGTCTGATAGGTCTCGTCGGCACTGAGTGGTGTACGGCTGCCTGTAGGTCCCAAGTGGGTCTGTAAAGTTTTATATTGGTAACGTACCCCCACAAAACGCTTATTAAACTGTGGCAGGATGCCCAAGTAATAGCTGCCTACGCCACAGCCACAGATATCACATGCCCAAGACGATAAGGGAAATAGTGCAAGAGCAAGTATTATTATTTTTATTTTTATTCGTTTCATATTGATTTTAGTTTACCACAAAGCCCGTATTTCCAGGTTCTCCCAACATTTTGTTATTTACGAAAGAGGCATCATTTAAGGTTTTTAGGAATGCCAACAGATTGGCTTTCTCTTCATCTGACATCGAGATGCCCAAAGTACCGTCGGCTTTCCGGAATCCCGGGTCCAAGGTTTTGGAATCTACCATGCCGTTACGGTAGTGTTCTAATACCCGGTCCAAGGTCAGGAAACGGCCGTCATGCATATACGGACCTGTATAGGACAAGTTGCGCAGACTTGGTGTCTTGAATTTATAGCGATCATTATGATTCAATGTCACGGTATCTCTACCGATATCGTGGGCATGATTGGGTGATAATCCATTGTTATGGTAATCCCGATCGGTAAATAGTGGCTCAGTATGACAGCGCGAGCAGTTGTTTTGATAAAAGAGATAGCCTTTTTTTTCAGCATCTGTAAAAGAGACTCCGTTTTCCTTCCGCATGACCTGATCATACTTTGAATTGGCACTAATGGCCATTAGCATAAATTGAGACAGCGCCTTAAAGAATCGCTCGTCTGTGATACCTTCGCTACCGAAGGCTTTCTTGAATCGCTGCTGATAATCGGAATCTTTGCGCAGTTTGCTCAGCACATTGCTCACCGACTCATCCATTTCCACAGGATTGGTAATCGCATTGACAGGCGACATATCTAAATCGAAAACACCTCCATCCCAAAAGAACTCCTTTTGCCAGGCCATATTGAAAATAGGCATCGGATTTCGAATGCCCAACCTGTCGTCGATCCCATGGCTCACATCGTGGCCATGGTGGGTAAATGCTGCCGAAAGAATATGGCAGCTACCACAGGCAATGGTATTGTTGCGGGATAGACGCGGCTCATAAAACAGTTGCCGCCCCAACTCAAATACTTCAGATGTAATGGGATTGCGTTCAAATTTATAAACGGGCTCAGGAAAATTTGCAGGACGTACAAATCCAGGGAATATATCCTCTGCAATATCATCTGCTTTATGACAGGCCCAAACCAGGCCTAAAACGAGTGCTAAGACAATAAACTTTTTCATAGTTACAGTTCAGATTCGCTTTTCACGAAGTTTTCGGTGTGATCATGTGTAAACATGGACGTAAAATTATTAGCGATGTTCTGGCTAAATTCGCTGAACATGACATTTGGATGCTGCACAATAGAAAATGTGTAAGGCCCATTGAACAGTTTCATGACATCAACGAACAAATGCACATTGCTTCGCAAGCCTTCGCGGACCTGGGCAATACCAGCCTGATCTAGATCCATCGTAATCTCTTTGATATTGTTTAGTGTGGGTGCTTTGGGGTTGTAGCCACCATAACCGCCAATATGATATTTAAATTGCTTATTACCTGTTGGGTCGCCTTGCTGGTCATCGGAAATTTTGTCACAATACCCTTCTAGTTTGAAGAAAATATAACCTTGATTCCATCCCCAATACATCCCATCATGCCCCTCATCCGGATTAAACGACAGTACGCCCTGACGGGCTTCGGTAGGCATGGTGCTGCGTGCACTATCGACACCGATAATAAATTTCACCCTATTATAGTCGCCCTCAGGAACGTCCACCTTTGCAAATCGTGTCGCTTTCTCCGAGCCCTCGATAAAAAAGTAGCTCTTTTCCTGGGGAACAACATACTCGCTGCCATCAGCTTTGTAAAGCTTTATGTTGCTGATATAATACCGCAATATCTTGATCCGGAAGGTTTCGCCCTTAGCATTTTTATAGGTACGAGGATCAAATCCCAATGTCTCATCGCCAACAATGTTGTCAAATTCGATGGAGAATACACCTTTCTTGGTCTCATCTGGTGCTGGCGCATCCTTTTTGCTGCAACCGGTAGCAAAGATGAGTGTCATTGACAGAATGAACACAGAAATACTAAATTGAATCGTTTTCATATTTTTTTTATTGTTATTTAATCCCTTTGATGTCTTACTTTGGATTAGCATACTTCGCTTCTGATAGTAGTGTTTCGTCGGTAAGACTAGTTAAAAATGCTTTGACCGCTTCTACTTCTTTGTCTGACAGGGGTATGCCCGCATTCCCGTTATCTTGAAAAAGCAGCCGGTCGGTATATTTTGTGCTTTTTATCCCAAATCTGTAATGTTGTAAAACTTCATCAATGGTTGAAAAACGCCCGTCATGCATATACGGAGCGCTAACCATAATGTTGCGTAAAGAAGGCGTTTTATAAGCGCCCAAGTCTTTGCTGTCGTAGCTGATACGATACCTGCCCTTGTAGACCCAATCTTTGGAATCGTCACTAAAATCCGCATCGATTCCATTGTTATGATAATTGTTGTCGGTAAACAGTTCCGAAGAATGGCAGCCTGCGCATTTTGCCTGTACCAGCTGCATACCCAGCAGCTCTTTTTCGCTGAAAGAGACTTTTCTGTCTCCACGTTTGTAGCGGTCATATTTTGAATTGGCCGATATAATCGTCCGCTGAAATTGGGCCAGCGCCTTGACCACGCCGGCGGCCGTGGGATTTTCCCCAAATGCCTCTTTAAAAAGGCTGACATAGGATGGCTTTGCCATCAGCCGATCAACCATTTCTGGAAAATAAATTCCCATTTCATCTTCGTGGGTCAACGGTCCGAAGGCTTGTGATTCTAAATTTTTAGATCCACCGTCCCAGAAAAGTCCATTGTTGGCCCAGGCCAGATTGAACAATGCCGGAGAATGCCGATCCAGGGCTTTGCCCGAAATACCAAGATTGGAAAGGATCAGACCATCCGAGAACGCACGGTCCTGATGATGGCAGCTTGCGCAGCTTACTGTCATCGTTGAGGACAGTAAGGATTCATAAAACAGGCGCCGTCCCAGTTCGACGCCTGCCTTTGTGAGGGGATTGTCTGGCGTTGCAGCTGGCTGGGGAAAGTTGGCCGGCACTTCCAGTACATAAGCAATATTATCTTTTGGACCAACCGGTTCTACGGCTTCCTTCTGACAGGAAAACATTAAATTGGCCACCAACAAAAAACCAAACTGAAATACCTTAATTCTTTTTGATATTGACATCCCCACTATCTTATTTTGTTTTGGATTCAGTCCCTTTGAAAACTATTGCCTTGGAAAGGAACGTATCGCGCAAGCTTTTCATTAGATCTTTTGTTGTCTGGCTGATGGTATTATTGGCCCAAGGATAAGGTGTAGTTGACAACAGTTCTTTAACATCTACATTGAAATTTATAGTAGAGGTTGAGGTGCCGCTGATTTCAATATTTTTATCAAATGCCACTTCTTTTTCAGCGCCAGTGTATAGCTCATTAGACCCGATATCCCACAACAATGCCTTTTTGTTTGGATTGCCATCCGCCCAATAGATATTTCCTTTGAGGTTCAGGAACTTGTAACTTGTAAACCACATCCATCCGTCGTCAAAGCCCATTCCATTCAGCACGCCCAGTTCACCAGTGGTCACCGAGAAGTTATCGTTATATTTAGGCTCTACACCGATCGAAAATTTGATGCTTTTATACTGCCCTACGGGAATATTTTTTAATTCGATTTCTTCTCTTTTTGTGGCTGGGTATACATCATTGGAATGATCCACGACCAATTCCTGGGTCTCCTCAACCAAATAATATGAATTGGGTACCAGTACTTCCTGTCCGGCGGCATTAATCAATTTGACATTGCTTACCCAATAGCGGAATCTATTAAAATCGAATTGAAGATTGTATGTACCACTTTCATTGGTTAGCTTGTAATCATATTTTTTGTTCAATTCAAAATCCTGATCGCCATACCTTGCATCAAACTTAAGTGTCGCTGTCCCTTGGCTATCCGTAAGAACTTCTTTGACAACTTCTTTCTCACAAGATGAAAGACCAAGACCTGCAATTGCGGTCAATAAAAAGACTAGATTTTTTTTCATTTTAATAATTTATTTTATGTTAGTTGGTTTTAAAACTATCGTAAACCTGGAAGCTATTATAGATTTAAAAAAACAGCCAGAAATTACGATAATCCCTATTTTTAATTTCAATAACTATTTAGTTACCTGAACATGGTACTTGATATCGTCCTGATTTGCTTTCTTCCCGTCTTTCCACAGTTCAACGATGATTTCCCATTGGCCGGCCATGGAAAAGTTGACCTCTCCTTCATAGTAACCACTTCCAATGGCTTCGGCGTCCTTATTCCCTGATGATCCATGCCCCATCGACGGCATATTTGTTGCTAATTTGATACGATATCCATCCAGTGCAGGGAAATGGTGGCCTTCCATTTTGTTCAGCAAAAATTTGATCGGATGCTTTCCCTGTTTTAAGGTATCGGGAAGCAGATTAGATACAAATACGCGGCTATCATCCCGTGTACCGGAGCTCATCGTACGCGTTGTCTTTGCGGCGGATACGGTCAGCTTTATGGCTATGGTATCTTTTTTCCCTTCCTTCTCAAGGATGGTATACAAGTGCCAGCCGGGTCCCATATCCGGTATATCGGCCATGATAAATACCATTGGTCCCTGATACCAACCCTCGCCCAAAGCAATAGGATGTTCAAAAGGTGCTCCATGCTTCATCATTCCCATATCCATCTGTGGGTAATAGTCAAGTGATGAACTATTGTAAGGTTTGCCATCTTTGTCCTTTACCTGTAAATAAATAGTATGATATTTATTGTCAAGTTTATCATCTGCATAGACTTTAAATGTCAGACCATTGTATATGGTATCAGAGATCGAAATAAGCTCAGATTCGTTAGGAATCTGTTTTTTGTCGGTATTTTTAGACGAACAAGCGATCGCCGACAAGGCAATTGAAAATGCTATAGTAAATTTGAAAACTAGTTTTGATAAATTCATTAAATTATATTTTGTTATCCTTTATTCAGCAAATGCTGGATATCGGTTATGATTTTTGGAATTGAATCTGTTTTTGTACCATCATACACTGCCCTGATACGAAAATCAGTATCGACAAGTGTAAAAGCGCCGCTATGGTCGAATCCTCCCGGAGCGTTCGGATCTTCCTGCGCGAACGAGAAATAACCGCCAGCACCAGCTAGCTTGTACACCTCGGCTTTCGGACCATTCAGGAAAAACCAATTGGAAGGTGCTCCCAGCTCTGCAGCATAACGCTTCAATATATAGGGCCTGTCGTATTTAGGGTCTACCGTGTGTGATACAATGACAACGCGGGGTTCATTCACAAAGTGTTTTGCGATTTGGAGTAAATTGCGGGAAGTGACGGGACAGATCGTGGGACAACGTGTGAAAAAGAAATCTGCTAGATAGATTTTTCCTTTCAATGTTTTTTTAGACACGATGGTACTGTCCTGATCAACCAATGCAAAATCAGGTATTGTATGGTATAGGGTATCTATAACCTTGGTTCCGCCCCTATCAGTTTCAGTAATCTCTCTTTCACCTAAAATGGGTAATCGATCTGAAATAGATGATGGCTTACATGCAATAAATTGGCATGCTAAAAATAAGGTCACAGATATTCCTATACGGGAATATGTGCTCATGATCTCTTGATTTAATTATTTTTGACACTCGCAATTGAAAAAGCCATCTCGTTGAATAGCTTATCAATTGCCACATGCGATTAAATATTTAAATCAATGGTGGATGGAAAATTGTAAAGATGGGATTGTACGCATAATCTTGTTTGTACTCTGGATAAGACAAACGAATGTAATCTTCGTTACTTAAGGAAGAAATATCAAAAGAAAAATTGTGGGAGTTGTCAATAAAGACTACGTCAATAATACGGGATTCAAGATTTTTTTGTTCATTCTCCTCATGTTCGCGCATTTTCTTCATCAACACACATTGCCCACGGCAGGAAAGTGCTTTTTCATTGAAGCGATTCACACATTCATTGCGTGCGATATAATCTCTATTCAATTCAAATACAGACCATAGCCATACATTTGAAAAACTCTGTAAGAGCATCAATGGCAGTAAAATCCATATGAATTGTTTCGCTTTCATGTTTAGTTAATCCGCCAAATATAAAGATGAAAGATGGAATAAGCAAACCTAATGCTTACTATCTTCAAAAAATCCGTAGAGTAATCTACCAATAAGCCATTTAACAAATAGCTAAGTTGGTCTCTTTCAATAAAAAATTTAAATCGAAAAGAGGCTGTATCATATGAAAATTGACATGTGATACAGCCTCTATGGATTTAACCAAACAAATCATGTCTGGCGCGATATACTGAAATTCTTACAGCAATTCTGCCAACTTATGCTCTAGCTCCTCGCCTCGCAGATTTTTAGCGACAATTTTACCCTGCTGATCGACCAACAGCGTAAACGGAATAGCCCGTATACCATACTGTTCGGCAGCCACACTTTTCCATCCCTTCAGGTCAGAGATCTGCGGCCATGACATCTTATGTTCGACTATGGCTTTCTTCCAAGCTTCGCTACTTTGATCCAGTGATATACCGACTATTTCGAAACCTCTGGACCTGTAACCCTTGTATGCCTCTTTCAAATGTGGCACTTCGGCAAGACATGGTGCGCACCAGCTGGCCCAAAAATCAATCAATGTGATCTTATTTTTGGAGACCTGATCCAAAAGGTCCACAACCTCTCCTTGTTCATTTGATAACTTGATATTCTGTACTGTTGCACCGATTTTTGTCTTCTTCATACTATCCACATATTTGCCGATAGCCTGTGCTATACCATTGTTAACTTTAGCTCTGCTAAAATCCTGTGTAAGGATCTCGAGTTGCTCGAGCGAATATCGCATATACTTATCTTCCAATAAAACCTTTGCGACTCCTGTTTTGATATTCTTCCGTATAAAATTAAACTCATACAGATCTTGTTCTGCCTGCAATTGTTTCATTGCCTTGTTTGCTGCTTCACGATCTGCATCGCTGGCTGTAGAATCGCTCGAAACCTCCCACAGTGGGTTAAGCATATCGCCCTGCTTCTCCTTCTCTAGCACAAAACTGTTCCACAATTCATTGTTAGCCGTACCCTTGACAGCAGAGCGCTTTTTGGGTATGATATCCGCTCGGATATTGCCATTTTCCAATATGAGATCCGTACCACCGATGTGCTGGCCTCCGCTCATGCAGACCACAAAACGCCAAACAGGCTCATCTTGCACACCTTTAAAGAGATATTTCCCTTTTGTAATCAAAGCGGTATCAAGCGGTAGCATGCCAAAGCCCTGCATTTCCACTAAAAAGACAGTATCACCTTCTTTTGCTCCCTCTACTGTTCCTTGTAAGGTATATCCTCCTTTTTTTGATGCGGCCAACATTATCAGCACCGCGGCAAATAATAAGGTTTTCGTCAAAACCCTCATCTTTTTTATCATCATTTGTTTAATTTTAAATTTAATCTTCTATTATATAATATCATTGTGCGGCCACATCCCGGACGAAACGTACGCTAAGCATAGCTTGATCGGGCTCCATACTCTCTCGGTAAACCTGCCCGCTGTTGTATAGAAGTTTACGATAAAAATAGTACTCCCCCTCTTTGGCCTCATCCTTTGTCGCTGTCCACAAAAAAGCATATGAGCCCATGAACCGGTATCCTGATGTTGCCATAACGGTGTAGGGTGTAAAATATCCACTCATCTTAATATCCAAACCACGCTCTGAACTGGTATGCTTCATCAAGTCAGCCACATGCTCTCCGCGCCAGTCCAATGCATTAGCCTGTGCAGCAGACATGCCTAACTCCTGTTCTAAGGCCTTCCAATCCTCATCTGTTGGAAGACGCCAGCCGGTTGGCACCGCCAGCTTTGCTCCTTCGATCGTATAGAGGTAACCATATCGAACCGCATTGTCTAACAACAATGACTGTCCCTGCTCCCATCCATACGATTGGTATATGGTGCAATTCTTTCTATTACCGGTATCAAACTGCGAATTTTCAACCGTCCATTCCAATCTCCCGTAGCGGACCCAGTTATACGTTAAGCCGTCACGGCTATCGGTAAAGGTCCCTCTCCCTGTTGGTATCACCACAGGTTTCAAATTGTCCTGCTTATCCGCACAGGCTACCAAGAGCATAGCAAGGACGATATAAATACATATCTTACAATATCTTTTCATCATTTCGTTATTATCTATTCAAATATCCTTCCTCGGTAAAAATCGTCTTCAACAACCGATACTTCTGCATGACCACTGGATACTGGGCATATTGCGCATTTACTTCCTCATCGGTACTCGTAAACACCAATTTTACATACGACTCTAAATCCTTTTCACGAGACGGAATAGAACCATATAATAAAAACAAACCTTCTATAAACCAATTTTGCACAATAAATCCGCGTTGAAGGAGTTCTCTTTTATTTTCCTCTTCTGTATAACTAACTACAGGAAACTGTGTACCGTACAACGTTTGACTGACCGCATAAAAACGCTGTGCTACGTCGTCAAGCTTTGCAACCTTATAGGCAACAGTCGTAGCAATTATCTGACTGGCCAAAACGCTCTTTTGGTTGTCCGACAATGTCGCAATACCACCAAGCGATACAGCGACACTACGCTCTCCCGCTATCGCAACTGGGTAGGATGGCATTCCTAGCACATCGATGATCTCAGTACTACTGGTTAGAAACCAAGAATAGGGTCGCAGCACGTAAGGTAGATCGGGCAATACATAATTTTTCATAAATGCAACAGACGCACGCTTCTCTTCTATACTTGGCAGGAGTAAATGCGTAAATGACTGTAGTCCGTCTACCGTACCTGCCAAAATATATCCCATATTCAAACGTTCTGTACGATATTGCTTGTCTCCATTATAATCGACGCCCAAAAATTCGTTACGCAAAGTATCATTAAATAAAAGATAGCTTTTCTCTTCGGTAAAGAATGATCTACGCATGATGGACTCTTCGTCAGTGGCAGATTCATTTGGTAGGAAATAAGCGCTCCGAGGATCTTCTTGCACCTTAAGCGGAGCCTCCTTTCGGCAAGATGTCAAACATCCTACAACGATTATTACTATAAAATAATTTAGGTTTTTCATGCTCTTATGGTTAGCGGGGTATTAAGGTAAATGTTCTCACGGGCCGTTGATTATTGATCATTCCCGTGTTAAAATCGATTACACTTTGTGGCAGTGGCAACGTGTATCCTGGATCATTCTCTTCTAGCACATACTGGCGGCGCTCTACCATAGTTGTTGAAACACGTCCTGAATAAACGGTATAATTATGGACAATCCGTTTGGATTGGGGAAGTACATTATTGACACCGTAACGGCGCAGATCGAACCAGCGGTGTCCTTCTAGCGCGAGCTCCAGACGACGTTCGGTACGTATACGCTGGATCAGCTCATTTCCGCCAGCTTTCACTTCATAAGCAGATCCTGCTTTATAGCGCTTACTACGCAACAGATTCAACGCTGCTCTGGCTTCACTTTCTCTATTGAGATATGCAGATGCCTCCGCCTTATTGAGGTAGGCTTCTGCTGTACGGTACAAGAATTTGTCAGATACGGGAGACAATACCGCTGTAAAGCCTGAACTGAAATATTGGTTGTTGTAATAACTGATATTACTCGGCAATGTTGCTGCCCCCGAAGAAGGTGTCTTAGTATACCCTACAAAATCTCCCATAGCCCAGTACCAGCGTGTTTTGCGCAAGTCATCATCACTGTAGGTTTGATACAAGTCATGCGCCACACGAAAACTTTGTACACTGTTTAACATATTACGCGGGACATCATTTCCTCCCATTGAAAAAATATTCTCTACTGATTCTTTTCGCAAGAAAGATCCCTGCGAACTGTTGAGGTCGACAAGTGCTGGACGAGCAGTGACAACTTTGTCGGCATAATCAAATGCCTTTTCCCAATGTTGCATATACAGATGTACGCGACTCAATAACAAATGAACGGTCGTAATGTCCGCCCTATACAGAGATCTTTGGGGGCCTGTATTATCCAATAGTTTTTCTGCCATCTTTAAATCTGATAGAATCTGATCATAGACCTCCTGCACAGTATTACGCTGATACAATACGTCTAATACTTCCTCCTGAATTTTGAGCGGTACGCCTAAGTCTGCGCTGGCAGTGGATGCTACATAGGGTTTAGCATAGAGATTGACTAACCAAAAATAGTATACAGCACGAAGAAATCGCGCTTCGCCTTCTACACGGTTGGCTCCCTGAATTTGGTCAGTGGTGGCCTTCGGTAATTTAGTGGCAGCCGCGATAATACTGTTGGCAACATTGATCAATTTATACGTTTCACTCCAAGCTTCATTTTCCGAGGCAAACCCTGTATTGCTTTCATTGACACCAACGCGTTGCTGCCACGTGTACTGGCCAAATATAAATTGTTTTGTATCATAAACATACTGCCCAGGTAAACCACCATTTTGTTCCTCCATTTCATCTCCCAGAAAGTGGATGAATCCGCCCATACTCTCCGTCTCTTGTACGGGAGCAGATTTCTTAACTGGATAATAAGCAGCTCCCAATAGCAGTTCATCCAAATCGGTATAGGCCTGTACATGATATTGGTCTTGTGAGACCTCCTCCAGGTATTTTGAACAGGCGCCGAGCGCCATGGTACTCAATAAAAATATATAATGCGATAATTTCATGGTATATTACTTTAGATAAGTCGTGAAGACTATAGATTGATATTAAGGCCAAACGTAAATGTAGGTGTATCTGTCAACTGTATATCAGAAAAACCACTTTGTGATGGCATCTGTCCTCGAAGACGTTTATCAGCAAATACATGGAGATTGGTCGCCCCCAGGGTTAATGCCAAACGAGACAACTTATATGGGGCAAGCATTTCCTTGGAAAACTCGTAGGTGAGTGATGCGCTATTGACCCGCAAAAAATTTGCATTAACGACCCTAGCGTCAGATAGATCATACATCTCCCAAGCGTTGGATCCAATAACGGCAACACCATTGCTTCCATTTGAACCCCAATGCTGTGTGTAATAATTATATCCGGGGGATGATGTACTCATAAGTGCAGGGATACGCGTCGTCAGCTCATCTCCGGGTTTCTGCCAGGCATCCAATAAATCCCTGTTGAAATTTCTTTCGGACGAGAAACCCGTCTGAACATTGCCTAATAACTTAAACAATCTCGTCTTAGCACCTAATCCATACACCAGGCCGATGTTAAACCGTAATGATTTATAACTTACTGTGTTATTTATACTACCCGTCGATGTTGGCATTCGCACACCACTTGGTTCTAGCACACGTGTATACGTATCGTATTGTCCTAATCCCACCAATTCGCTCTGCCGATCTTCCCAGTCGTCAAACAATGGACCACCATCAATAGGGCTAAGACCTACAAAACGATAAGAATAAAACGTCTCCACAGGTTGGTCCTGTACGACTGCCGTACCATTTAAGAAGTTACCTAACTGATACGTACTCTGCCCAGGAGCTGTCAACATGGTATTCCGTACTTTGGAATACGACGCTGAAAGCATCCACCGCCAATCTTCGCTTCTAACCGGCACTGTCGTCAGATTAATATTAAAACCTTTATTGGAAATCACACCGGAATTGACAATATAGGAAGTGTATCCATTGACATCGGAGATCGGCTTATCCATAAAAGCATCTACGGTACGCTTATGGTAGTATTCTGTTCCGACCAACAAACGGCCTTTAAAGAATATAGCATCAAGTCCAACATTGGTGGAATGTGTTTTCTCCCACCTCAGGTTTGGATTGGCCAACTTGTCTACTGTTGATATAGGCTCATTGTAATAAGCACTGTAACTTCCTCGCTGCAATGTTAGTACAGGGCTTTGATTGTCCAACATATTTCCTTGCTGTCCGTAAGATGCCTTCAAAGATAGATCATCAAGGTAAGCCCACTTACCATCCGCGTCCAACATACTTTTGATGTTAGCCATTGCCGACACCGACCATACAGGCAACAAACGCTCATTACTTCTATTCCCAAACTGATTAGAACCGTCAAATCGTGTATTTGCATTTAAGGTCAGATAATCGTTATAGGTGTATGCTGCCGTTGAATAGACCGACAGAAGGTTTCGCCTATTGTCCACTATTACAGGTCTATTTCGTAAAATCCAGTTGGTATAGTTTGTAAATGTAGCTGGAATATCCTCCACAAATTTACGTCCCCGCTCTAGAGAATATCCTCTTTGTATATCGGCATAACTCACATACTGCGTCGTATTGGCCTCGGTGCCCAACACAAAATTTAGGTAGTGCTGATTACGATTACCAAATGTCTTGTCAACATTTGCCTGCAGACGCGCGGTATAATTCTTGGTATTACTGTTTGTCTGAGACAATTCCCCTCCATATGGTAACAGACTATTTGCAGGAGGAGACTGTCCATATTCACTGAGGCGCAAATTGGACACATAAAATGATTGATCGCCCCAATAACTCTCCTGCACATTGTTGATGACGCCCCCTGACAACACGGCATTGATCTTTAACCAACTAGTCGCCTTAAACAGCGCATTGGCGGTCGCTGTCGTTCCATTTCCGTCAACTTTTTGAAAGCTATTTTCCAGTTCGTGCAGTATATTAAAATTCAGGTAGCCGACAGTTGGAACAGAACGCCTGTAAAATGCTTTAGTGCCGTCAGCATTGAAGGCAGGAATTACGCGGCTTGTACTATACGCATAATTAATTGGATTGATACTATTCTGCGTAAATTTCCTCTGATTCAGGTTTCCCTTTAGATTAAACTGCAAGGAGAATCGGTCGGACAGCGTCAGATCAAGATTGGAAGACACAGTATAACGTCTGTTATGAACATCTTTCACTACGTCACTTTCATCTGTATATCCGCCCGATATGTAATATCGTGTTGCTTGATTGCCACCAGACACGCTTAATGCATGATCTTGCGACAAGGAATTGTGGGTAAGGATATCAAACCAATCGGTGTTTCTTGTCGCGAGATTGGCTACCACAGTTTGAAATTGTTGCTCATTAAGGGCGCCAGAATAGAGATCGGATAAAGCTGCCTCATATCCGACCAACGGCATATCTAATGGGTATATAAATTGTTTAGATACTAAGTCCTGTGAGAATTGAATGCGCTCTTGCGAATTCATCAAATTGACACGTCCATCGGTGTATCGGGGACGCTGTCTTACCGTCATCTGAGTACCGTAAGCTATTAAAGGTTTTCCAACACGTCCGCGCTTTGTAGTCACGACGATGACTCCATTGGCCGCACGCGCACCATAGAGTGCTGTTGCAGCAGCATCCTTCAGTACATCCAATCGTTCGATATCCTGCGGATTCAATCCCGATATTGCATTACCTATCCGGTTTATGTAATCTGGATTATTTAACTCGTCTGCCGACAAATTAACCGGATCCGTCACGATGATACCATCGACCACCCACAGTGGCTCACGGTTACCAATGATTGTTGATGTCCCGCGTATCCTTAAGCGAGGTGTCGCGTTAACTTCCGAACTATTATTAAAAACTACCATATCTGGAATTCTTCCTTCCAGCATTCTGTTTAGGTCGGTGGCGCCAGGAATCTTAAGTTCATCCATAGTAACTGACGAAACGGATGCAGTCAGATTACGGCGTTTGATCTGTTGATACCCCGTGATGACAAGCTCTTCAATTTTGTTCTGTTTTAACTCTAAACGCACATCACCAAGCTGCGCATCGGTAGATCCGGCTTTTATGGATATTCGCTTAGGCTCCATACCAACAAACGTAATGATCAATACGACACTACGATCGGCTGGGATGCTTGCTAAGAAAGAACCATTGGCATCTGTAGATAACGAAAATCCTGTTGATTCCACCGCGATACTGGCCCCTGGCAATGGTTGCCCCGCATCATTGATTACACGACCACGTGCATAACGTTTCTGTACAACAGTTGGTCTATTGACCGCAGCAGACGTGGAAGATAGGGGCTTTGCTGCTTCTTTGGCACGCGTAATCAATACATATTTATCACGTACCGTGTAGTGTAGCCCAGCCCGCATACAGATAGTAGCCAAGGCCTCCGTGAGCGTTACATCTTTCAGACTGAGGTCTAAGTTTTGCTGCTTGTCGATGACTTCATCTTGATACATGATCGTTATATTCGACTGCTGTTTCACCTGATCCAATGCATTGATCACGGAGATGGCTCTTGCCTGGATGGAAATCCGATTCTGCTCCTGCGAATGTCCCATTACAACCGTATAGCAGAATAGAAATAAAGCCAACAGCTTGTACCGACTTGCGATGCCAAACCATAGTTTTTCGGGTTCATTTTTCTTCATAGATAATAAAAAAATAATTGGTGGTTAGTTTGAAATCTTACTTATAGACATAAAGTCTACCATTTTCATTACGAAATTTTACATCTGAAATCTCCTGTATAATCTGTAAAGAATATGCGATTGAATTATCACGGAATAAGCTCCCGGTAAACTGAACATCTTTCAGCTTTGGACTCTGATAGACGACCTCAATTTCATACCATTGTGCCAGTTGCTCCATGATATCTTCGAGCTTTGCGCCATGAAATTCGAATACTCCATCCATCCACGAGATGTAGATGTCCGTATTGACAGTTTTGAGTGTCATGGGTGCGTCCAATTTTACACTGGTTGCTTGCTGTTGTGGTACGAGTACCAACCGGTCACGGCTATTCGATACCTCCACAGAGCCATGCACTAAGGTGGTCACGACAGGCTTGCTAGCGTACGCCGACACATTGAAACGGGTTCCGAGCACCCGGATGGTATTACCGCCACTCTTCACGTAAAATGCAGTACCATTTTTTTTCACATCAAAAAATGCTTCTCCCTCAAGTTCGAGTGTACGATTGGCTAAAAAATTAGCGGCATATCGGATCTTGGTATTCGCATTAAGCCAAACGATACTTTGGTCTGGTAGTACCAACTTAAAATTACCTCCACGCTGGGTTTGCACGGTATGATATATGGCAGCAGTACCAATACTATTAGCAGAGATCAGTTCTCCGCCATTTTTCAGACTTTTTACTTCGCCATCTGTTGAGGTAAATAATACGGGCTGGACTGACCTTTGGAAATCAAGCTGCTCTAGGCGATGATTCCCCTCTCCTGCTCGTTGGTATAGGATAGCGATAGTAGAGATAACGGCGATTAAGCACGCCGCCGCTATCGCGGCATAGCGAATGCGTATGCTTTTTTTACGTTTGTTGTAACGCGATCGGATTGAATTGTATGCGCTATCCGGATCTACAGATCTGTATGTTTCCTGCATAAGCTGCGTTTTGTACAACCGTATAAACGTAGCCATATATTGTCTATTTTCCTCATTATGCTCGACCCAAGCGTACAGTTCAGCATATTCATCTTTCGACAATGTGTTTGCTCTGTACTTGTGGAACAAGGTCACTATTTTTTCATCCATTTCAGGTTTTTTTATTGGATTGTTAACTGAAGGACGAAAGGATGTGGAAAATGGGTGACACGAAAATCAATAAAAAAGAAAAAAAGTTAAAATATTAATGTTGTTCTTTCGCAAATATTTCATCGCACGGGAAAGGTGGGTCTTTACGGTGTTCACAGAAATACCCATTTCTTCGGCCACTACCTTGTATTTTTTATTATCGACGACGATGGCAAGCAATACCCGGCGTTCCTGCGCGGGGAGACGATTGAGAAGATCGTGCAAGGCTTGTTGCTTTACCTTTAGTTCGCGCTCGGATACCTCCTCTTCTGCAAGATAGGCGGCTTCTTCCAGATCGGTAAACAGCTGTGTTCTATTTTTTCGGACATAGTCTATGGAAGCATTGCGCACAGCTCTAAAAATATAGCCACGAAGACTTTCTGTGGAGAGACGGTATTTCTTGTCTTCCCAAAACCGAAGCAATACATCCTGCACCAAGTCTTCGGAAACTTCAATGGCGTCGGTATACTGTACCGAGAACGCACATAATTGGGAATAGCACTTGTCTACAATCTCCTTAAAGATTTCCTCATCTTTATATAAAGTCCTATTCATCTTTAACCAAAGAAACTCAAGTTAACTGTCCGTAATTTTAAAAGGCTCTCAAGCCTTCAAATATACAAGTTGAAACCATAAAACGAAAAAAAGAGCATCGAACACGTATAAAAAAGAGCATCGAATACGTATCGTACGAATCCCCGTCGAGATTGTACTATTTTGGTTTTGAACAAGCGAACATCGCTATTTTAAATTTTGCGCTTTAGTTGGTTGCCAAGATTTATTGTGCATATCATTCTATTTGGACATTTGGTTTCGATTGGACAATGATTGAAGCATTAAAAATGGCTTCGAGAAAGATTAAAAGTAAAGTTGAGGCATACAGCTCTCAGCAGGGCGGTACCACAGAAAGGTTTGAATTATCGGAAATAGCTATGGTCGTCCAGTTTAGTATGGCTAATTCGATTACTTCGTTTAAAAACCAGAGCTAAGATGAGTGTTCTTTTGCAACGTATTGTATAAAAATTTCATACTGCATGGCAATCCAAACTTCCTATTTTATCGTAAATGATCATATAAAACTTTTAAATCACATGTAAAAAATAAAGATCATGAAAATTAAATCAATCTTATGGGCAGCTGCCACTGCAGCAACATTATTGGGAAGCACTTACATGAGCCAAGCTCAAACAAAGGAAAAAACTGTTATGGTGGGTGGTGCACCGATGTATCCTTCCAAAAACATTATTGAGAATGCAGTCAATTCTAAAGATCATACGACTTTAGTTGCTGCAGTAAAAGCTGCTGGGCTTGTGGAAACCTTACAGGGGCCTGGTCCTTTTACGGTTTTGGCTCCTACCAATGACGCTTTTGCTAAAGTACCCAAAGAGGCTCTAAATAATTTAATGAAGCCAGAAAACAGGGCTCAATTAACTTCAATATTGACTTATCACGTGATTCCTGGGAAATGGAGCGCTCCGCAAATCGTTCAAGCAATTAAGGATGGCAAAGGAACCTATTTAACCAAATCAGTGCAAGGTGGCGACCTTACTTTTTGGATGAAAGGGAAAGACGTTTATGTAAAAGACGCAAAAGGTAATAGCGCAAAAGTAACGGTTGCTGACGTCAATCAATCGAATGGGGTAATCCATGTGATAGATGCTGTATTGATGCCTTAAATAGGATGTGCACAGTAGTGTAGCGTAAACGAAGAGGAGGAGCAACGGTATCATTGTTCTTTCTTTTCGTTTACATCATTCGATGTTTACAATTTAGTTAAGTTATTAGCGCTATTAATCGTGATTAGAATACCAGTATATATTTTGAAGACTATGTGTACTGACTTTTGAAAATTGCAGTTCTGTTTGTGCTGATTTCAGAAATTTCTTCAGATTTCTGCTTTTAATTTCATCATACCTGTTTTTATATTCGACATCGTTTAAATAAATATCTTTCCCATTTGTCACGCAGAACCTAAAATATATCTTTGAAGTTTTTAAGGCAGGTGATTCGGTTTCATAGTTGTAAGCATAAAATCCGTAAATATTATTTTTTAAGTACTTCTGCGGAGATGCATTTCCTTTTTGTACATATATAAAATCTCCTTCGAACCAAATTGTCATACATACGGAGAGCGCCTTTAAAATAAAAAAGCATGTACCCAAATAGATAAGCATGAAAAACATCATGATCGTAAGATGGAATATTGCCTTAAAAAATATATAGTATAATAAACTATAGCATACTAAACATGGAATAATAATGAAAAGGCTCCAACTTGTGGGATAAGGTAAAACCTGTTTGAACGTAAATACATTACTTTTAGCCATCACTAAAGATACAATATATTTTTTTTCCATTCATCTGCATCTATATACAACCTATTTTTCAGAAAAATAAACATCATAATAATCATTAGCTTACTTCATAAAAGCGGATTATCCAAAGATCCATTTTGATGCCCGGGGAATCATTTTATAAAAACAAGCGACAAAGCCCCAGGAGATCAAGAAAACAATAGCTGCAGTGACAGGGATCTTTAACGATATCGGAATCGCAAGTATGTTAGCCAGCCAATAACCAAAACCTACAACAAAATAATGTATCAGATAAATTCCAAAACCGCATTTTGTAATATTTGAAAACACCTCTCTCCATTTAGATGATTTCACCTTAAACGTTCGAACAAACAAAAAAATGGCTAATGTCATCATTAATACCTGTGGCGAACAATATAAGAAAAACAGTTCGATCTGTTCCTCACTGGAGTTCGGATTGGCTACCATCCATTTAAAACCACTAAATGTGATTCCATACCCAATACCAAATAAGGGTATACTAACTAAAAGCGTTTTGCGAAAGGACCATACTTTGAAACGATGTGTCAATATATACCCAAGCAGTAAATACCCATTAAATCCAGCAAAATAATAAAATGTACCAAAACTATTCCAAGCACTAAGACCAAATAGTTCCTTCGAATAAAATGAGTAGGCATACGGCAAAAAAAGCGTGCATAACCAAATTACAAAAAAGACTTTTCGCTGCCCTGGCGTTGACTTCTCTACCCACGCAGAGAAGAAGGGCATATAAAGGTAGAGGCCTATCAGCATATAGATATACCACATAGGTACGGTGTAAACATTGAACTTAATCGGAATTAAGGAAATTTGAACGAGCGCACTCTTAAAAGTTTGGGCGGCGTCTTTCGGCGCATAGGCAAATACTTCTGATATGATCGTCGAGGGAAGACCGAGTACACCCGTAATCCAAGGAAAGAGGTTATACAATACAGACCACAATAAAAAAGGAACAGCGATCCGCAGAAGACGCTTTCTATAAAATTCGCCAATGTTCATTTTGACTGGAAGCAACAACAGCCCAGTAATCATAACAAAGATAGGCACACAGGCACGGAGCAGTGAGCCGTATATAGCTCCCCAATAGTTAAAATCCGGGTTTGATCGCGCTTCGGGCGACACATTAAACGGATCGGAACTGTGAATGGCAATCACCATGATTATAGCGATAAAACGCAATAGATCAACCCAGACAATTCTTTGCTGATCAAAATTAGAAAAAGAGGTTTGCATGCTCAACGTAATTTGGTTAAGATGCAAAAGTAGACAATCTGATTTTGAACAATTTTTAAGTAGTTAAAGAAATTGATGCTATTTACGCAAAGCGCAAAGTGTTACATGCGATATGCCGAGATTGGAAGCTATATAGCCTAGATTTACCCTTTGGATTAATTTAGCGTGATTTGCCATAAAATCTTCGTATCGTTTTTCGGCCGACAGATAAAATCGGTTGATTAACCTACGCTCCATCTCCACAAAGGCTCTTTGATGCACATACCGCATCCAGTTAGCAATATCAATATGACTACGACAGAGCACTTCCAATTGATCAATTGGCATAAAATATAACAACGAATCCTCGAGAACCTGAACTGTTTCACTCTCATAACCGGGCACAGGTCCGTGAAAACTATTTGTTGAATAAAGTAGATCCCCTTCTTTGCTAAACCAAGATGTAACTTCTTTTCCATCGCGTACTGTGTATGCCCGAGAAATTCCGTTCTCAACAAAATAAATATTTCTATCAATTCTATCTGGCTTTATCAGTATGGTCTTTTTTGACACACTCAGTTCTTTTAAACCGCTAAGCAATATTGCTAAAGACTCATCTCTTATGTCAAAATGCTTACGTATAGATGCGATGATATTATCCATGGAAGGCTATTTTCAATTCTTGGTAAACGACAAAGCTAAGGAAAAGCAATCTATAAAACCTTTTAAACTTTTGCACCTATAGTTTAACGAATAAGGGCATATCGCCAGATTAAAATCCAGATAATTTATCAACTTTCCGAAAAGCTCCTTGCGAATGGATCATCGCTGTTATTATAAAAAACTATGGTTTTATTTCCTTGTACATAGGCTGGAACTCGCGATGCCATTTCTCCAATTTATTATTCTTAAACCGAAACAAATAGAATTCATCATCAAAAGGAATATTTCTATAGGAAATCACTTCTATGGTATCCTTATAGCTAACTTCTTTTTGCGATATTGAATAGGATGCACCCAGAATAGTAACAACCTGCGATTTAGACATCCCCAGTTCAAGTTGCTCCATCTTTGATTTCCTCATTGTGGCAATTCGGGTACCTGAACAAGCAGATAAAAATATCGTTAAAAGAGTTAAAATGGTTATAAAATTTCTATTCATATTTCTAATATAAGAAATAAAATCGCTAGATTAACGGTTAAATACCTGAATATTATGACCATATCCTTCCAAAGCGTATAATATGAAAATAAAACTCCAATAGAAAAAATGAATCTATATATTATCACAGGTGGGCCTGGTGTTGGCAAAACAACATTGGTTGACTTTCTTAATAAAAAGGGCTTTTCAATTGTTCCTGAATCTGCTCGAGCCATCATTAAAGATCAAGTGAATAAAAATGGTGATGGCGTTCCTTGGAAAAACAAATACGTATATGCACAACTGATGTTTAAGGAATCGCTAGAGGCTTATCATCAAATTTTCAATGTTAGTTGCAATAAAACGGTCTTTTTTGATCGTGGACTGGTGGATACATTATGCTACATGAAAATGGAAAATATACCTGTAACTGATGACCAAATTAAAACTGTAAAGGATACGATTTATAACAGAAAGGTTTTCATATTACCGCCATGGGCTGAAATTTATGAAACTGATATGGAGCGAAAGCAAAGCTGGGAAGAAGCCGTTAATACTTATTGCAAAATGAAAGATACTTATATCGATCTGGGATATGATGTAATCACAGTTCCAACTGGTCCTGTTGAGAGCAGATATAATTTTGTTTTAAATCACATATAACTTATGTTAGGATGCTCTTGATGAACTAATTTACCAATAAAGCGTCACCTCATGTGGAAAAAATAGTATTACCACTGCAGATTCCAAAAGATCAGCTTTCAACTTTTTGGTCTTTAGCTTTGAAATTCGCAAAGTTCCTATTTTAGCTGATCGTAAAATGGCGGTAATGAATAAAAAAGGGGCCATCAAAATAGATGTGCCCCGATAAACTATAAACATTGAATATTTTTTTATTTGGATCAATATCCAAATATTTCATCAAGAGTTAATTTTTTAACATTTCCCAACCCAGACATCAGGCCTTCATTTAGGTCCTTTTCATCGCCTACAATGCAATAGATATACGGTTTATGACTGATATTATCGTTATGGAATGCTTTTAGATCTGAAAATGTCAGCTGAGGAAGCTTCTCAAAAATTATCTTTCTAGCATCTTCTGTAAGTCCACGACGTTGTGCGGCCAAATAGCTGGAAAGAATGCCTGCGCCAGTAATCCGTTCACTTGCCAACGACTTTAGTAAATTGGTGCGAATTGATTCTAGTCCTACCTTTGATTCTGGAAGCTCATTCAAAAGCTCATTCATACCGCTAACGGCATCTTTAAACTTATCAGATTGTGTTCCTATATACGCGCCTACCATACCGTGATTTTGCTTCTTTTGAGGCTGTCCATAGTAAGCATAAGTGGTATAGGCCAAAGCTTTGGATTCACGCAGCGTTTGAAAAACAATACTTCCCATGCCGCCTCCAAAATAACCGTTAAAGAAAGCCACTGTAGGTATTTGGTTTTTATCAAATAATCCGGAATTACGAACCCAGAAAACTTCTGCCTGCTTCATCGCATACTGGGCAAACAAGACTTTATTTTCGTTTGTAGGCTTTTCCTCAAATTTCATACCTTTCTCAATCGCTGAATAAGGTAAATCATGTTGTTTTAAAGGTTTCAGATTTTTCACTAAATCAGTCACCTCTTGGGGGCCATAATATAGGATGCGATGTTTGGCATTTGCTAGATGATGTAACACAGCTACGAGTTCAGATGCCTTCAATCCGTCAAGCTCCTGATCGGTGTAGGTGTAATTAAATGGATTTTTGGCGCCATAACGTGCATACGCTTTTAATCCTTCCATGATGGATGCCTTATTCTCCTTGGCATTAGCCCGCGACTTTTTGACGCGTTCAATATATGCTTTGAACGCCCCCTCGTCTACCACGCAATGGTGCATAAGATCGTGCAACAGGGCAATGGATGCTGCGAAATTACTATTCATCCCTGAAACAGAAACGCTACTTTCTTCATTTCCCGAAGAGACCGAAAAGTCTGATGCCAATTTGTAGAATGCCTTGCTAAAGTCTTCGCTACTCTTATCTTTGGTACCCAAAAACTCCAAATATCCCACCGCAAGGCCTAATAATTTATTATCCCAGCTTCCAAAATCAAAATGATAGGTAAGGCTAAACAACTCATTATTTTTATTTTGAACGGCCAACACATCGATATCTTTCAATTTTGCTGTTGACATATCTTTTGCAAAATCAATCCATTTAGGTTTGATATCCTGCTCAGGCATCGCGTTGATCTGCTTCAAAAAGGCGGATTCAACATTTCGGTTAACAGTAATCGGCGTAATAGTCGGTTTCAATACTTTATCCACCTTGTCATCCTGTCCTTTTTGTTTATAGACAGCAACATAGTTCGCATCAGAAAGATACTTATTGGCAAAATGTACGATATCTTCTTTAGTAATTTTTGATAATCGATCGGTATAACCCAATTCTTTTGCCCAATCAATCTCCGATGTGAAGCCTGACATGAGCTGCTCCGCAGTGCTACTATAGTTATCGAATAACTTGATCTGCGCTTTCTTTTCATTATTAACGATTGAGGTCAGCAAGTCATCTGAAAACTGCCCTTTTCGCAATTTATCAAGCTCGCTCAGCAATAAGTTTTTGACATCATCCAGACTTTGTCCGGCACCGGGGTTCCCCTGAAGTATCAACATCGAATAATCTTTCAATACGTAGGGAAATGCACCTGCACCCAATAATTTCTGTGATTTAACTAGATTTAGGTCAATCAATCCCGCGGATCCATTGGTCAGCACATTTGCCATAAGATTCAGCATTTGCGCATCAGGATCAGCCGCCCCTGGAAAACGAAATCCCATCAGCAGATATTCCGCTGTAGGTCCCATGACAGTTCTAGTAACGGGACTCGTAATCGCTTGTTCCTTTTCAAAAGTGTAGGCTGGAACAGCTTTAGGTTTCATTGTGGAAAACGACTTGTCAATACGGTGAATAACATCGTTGGGATTGAAATCACCCGACATAATCACGCCCATATTATTGGGCACATAATAGGTCGTGTAATATTCCCGTATTGCCTTTAGCGAAGGGTTTTTAAGGTGTTCTACAGAGCCCAATACCGTTTGTTTTCCATAATTATTTTTCGGAAACATGGCCGCAAAAATAGTTTCTATAGCTTTTCTATTGTCGTTATCCAGACTGATATTTTTCTCTTCATAGACGGATTCCAGCTCGGTATGGAATAAACGCAGTATGGGATTTCTGAAGCGTTCGGCCTGAACCGTTAAATATTTGTCGAGCACATTATTGGGAATGTCTTCCACATAGACGGTCTGTTCAAAAGATGTAAATGCATTGGTTCCCTTGGAGCCCATACTACTCATCAGCTTGTCGTACTCATTCGGAATCGCATACTTAGCTGCTTCACCGGATACGCGATCAATTTCTTTATAGATCGCCGCCCGTTCATTAGCATCCGTTGTATGATTATATTTCTCATACAGATTGTCAACCTGATCCAACAATGGTTTTTCTTTCGACCAATCGAGACTACCAAATTTGTCGGTACCCTTAAAAAGCATATGTTCAAGATAATGCGCCAATCCGGTATGGTCTTTAGGATCTGTTTTACTTCCAGCCTTGGTCGCGATGTATGCTTGAATACGAGGCTGTTTGTTATTCGGGCTGAGGATGACAGTGAGACCGTTTTTAAGTTTGTAGAAACGGGTACGAACGGGATCGTTGGTCACATACTTATAAGTATATCCACCCTCTGTGGAATCTTTCCATACATATTTGCCTACTTGGGCCTGGATGCCGGTCGTAATGAACAATAGCGAAATAAAGGCTATTGTTTTAAATTTTCTATTCATAATTGGAAGTGATTTTTTAATTGACAACTTAAGGCTACTATCTATACAAGATTATTTACAGCAATAATCGAAATTAACAAGCTTAAACACAATAGTGAGTTAATAAATCAAGAAAAAGGATTGAAAAATTCAAAAAAACAAGAATAAATTCGCAAAAAACTTCAATTACCAGCATCTCCATTCATTTTTTTCTGTTTGAAAATCACGACTTAAGGTATTATTTTAAAAATTTGAATATAACCTTCCTTAAGCAATGAACCTTAAGTGACTAGAAGGATGCTACATATCTCGCTTAGCTACATCGTATCAGGTTGCAATCATAACATCGGTTTGGCTTAAACAAAAATATTCTTTAGATTGTTCGAAATGTAGAGCACATCCTCAAGAGATTGCTTCTTTTCCATTGTTTAAAATACAATTCATTACCGAGCTACCACTGGATAAGCTCTGCATATCATCTTAAATATAGGCTTGTTGGATTATACAATAGCGTATAATAAAAATTCTTTTTTGCAGACTACACTTAAGTGTAGCTAATCTTCGTGTAAACTGCAATATTTTTGAACGAAATAGTATTAATATCGTTTAAGATGCAAAAAAACATGAGTATTCACCAAGATCCATTATAATTATAACCACTATATCAGTCTGCACGCCAATATATAATAATGTCATTGCGGATTTTCGGCCCTGAGCTGCCGAAAGCTAATCCACTATATTCATCTAAAATCACTGATACATGAACTGTAAAAACTGCGGAACTACCATTGCTTCAAAATTTTGCCCAGACTGCGGACAGCCAGCGGTTCTCAAAAGAATAGACGCACATTACATTACTCATGAAATTGAGCATGTACTTCATTTTGAAAGGGGTATATTATATACGATCAAAGAACTTATTATCACTCCCGGCCAAAATGTAAAAAAATACATTTCGGAAAATCGAAGTCGGCTAGTCAAACCGATTATATTCATTATTGTGACTTCGTTGATATACTCCATTATCACGCACTTCTTCCATCTTGAAGACAAATATGTCCATTACAACGAAGCTAAGCCATCCACTACAGGAGTACTGTTTGCGTGGGTACAGGGGCATTATGGTTATGCAAACCTCATTATGGGTGTATTTATTGCGGCATGGATTCAGCTATTTTTTAAAAAGTATAATTATAACTTTTTTGAAATATTAATCTTACTATGCTTTGTCATGGGAATGGGCATGCTCATTTATGCCGTATTTTCCATTTTGCAAGGTGTCACTCATATGCGTATTGCTAATGTTGGCGGCATTGTAGGGATCGTATATTGCTCTTGGGCAATAGGACAATTCTTCGACGCTAAAAAGGCAGGAAATTACTTTAAAGCACTGGCTGCATATGTTTTAGGATTAATCACATTTTCAGTAATGGTTCTTCTACTGGGTCTAACCATTGATTACATGATCGGTTAAACTGAGGTATAACTATTGTGACAACTATCGGAGGATGGATTATTGTTAACAAAGGTGTAGCGTATACTCCTTGGCTTACCTTAGTATTTGGTGCACTCGCTTATTTCATGGTATTATTTAGAGGATACCTGGAGAAAAAGGAGGCTAAAAAGTAGGTGTAAAAAAACTTTGGTGTAGCGTATGTTTTCAGTTTGTCCGTTTAGATAGTAACGGACAAACTGGACAGCACCCAATCAAAACGTTGCTGTTTAGCCACTAAGTATACAAATGAGGTAAATATGTCTATGTCGGCGTTAACATAGGTAAATGACGATAGTAAGCTTGACTAATACCCTAGCTGCGCTAAACGTCCATACATTTCCACAAAAGCGCATTGATCCAATAGCCACTTAGACGTCTGCTTCTTCTCTAAAGTCCAATCAACGTCAAACAGTCCGTATTGATCCCTCATTTTGTACCAAGCCCTGTCAAGGTTTTTAGCAAAAATGTCAAGATAGGTTCTATTTCCATCCTGTTCAAATAAACTAACATACCCTCGCATCATTACGGCATGGAACCATAAATTACTATTCCTTAATATTGGGAAATTTTCCCCATCCCTAGTTTGGAAAAAATAGCTTAAACAGGATTTTGCTAGAACCTGTGCATCAAGGAGATACTTTTTTTCCTTCGTCAGCTTATAAAGCAATGCTGCAACCTGCAACATTTGCCCTGAATTATAGGAATACTTGGCTTTACCTATATTTCCATTGAGCTGAATATTATCCCAATACAGGTTATCCATTG
>Ga0308156_1001488_pt1 | contig 26969 bp, 33 predicted proteins | sample PhyAR2_FD_201041 | JGI IMG/M metagenome (GOLD analysis project Ga0308156, IMG submission 201041) | Phyllosphere microbial communities from UC Gill Tract Community Farm, Albany, California, United States - DLSL A.R2 | ecosystem: Host-associated > Plants > Phyllosphere > Unclassified | place: USA... | reverse complement strand
GACCCTAAAGCAACAATTACTGGTGGATCAGAACTTGCAGTTTCCATAACCTCTGGGGCTAGAAGAGGGGTGTATTTAAATGGTGCGAACGCAGAATTGAATGTTGCTGATAGCCAGGTTGATATAACAACTGTTTCTGGTCAGGCACTAAATCTTACTGGAGTTTCTCCAAAAGTCACGGTGAATAAATCGGTGACCACAATTGCGAGCACGACAGGTCAAAGACTTAATTTGGTTGGATCGAATCCAGTTCTGACCTTGGACAATAGCAAATTATATATGGATTCCACATCAGGTCGAGGGATCTATCTGCAGGGAACAACGCCACAAGTGTTTCTAGAGACTAGTCACATAGACATTACAGATACTGGTCCTTCTCAAGGATTAGTCCTGCAAGGTGAAGATGCGTTACTTTCTGTAGGTAACAAAAGCGAACTTGAAATTAATAGCGTGGGGACTGAATCATCAGGGACTCCAATAAGAGGGAATATCCAAATTGGTGATAACAATGCCCGTCCAACACTTTCGGTTATTGGTGGATCTAAATTATCCGTTACGTCACAAGGCCGTTCGGGAGCTGCGGCATCAGATACGGAAAATAATGCTATCCACTTGAGAGGGGCTGCTCCTGTTTGGGATGTAATTGACTCAGAAGTTAATATTAATATTATTTCTGGAGTACGTAAAGGTATTATGGTGAATGGGACAGCTCCAGAAATAAATATTGCGAATAGTGATATTCTGGTAATAATTGCTGAAAGTGGTGGTTTTGCACTGGATAGCTTAGAAACAACGGCTGGAAATACATCAATATTAGATAGCAGAATTGAGGCGCTAGGAAGCAAGATAGGAATTAAAAATGGAAATAATACAGCAGTAACTAATTCAACTATTTTAGCAGGATTATTATGGTTTAACGCGACTAATATGATAATTGAAAAGAATTCAATTATCGACTTGAATTCTTCTATAGATCAATCCGTTTTCCTCACCCAGGAAGGAATGTTATACAGTAATAATTCAGCTAGACAGATACTACAGATTACTACAGGAAGTACAGTTGATATTAAGCGAACTGATAGGTACAGAGGGCAGGGGTTGCGAATGGGATTAGGGAACTCAACAGTTTCTGTAGAACAGGGGGGGAAACTTTATATAGACACCTTAGGAAACGGTAGTCCCGATGATAGTCAAAATGGGGCTCCTAACGCAGGTGTTGCATTTAGAAATGGGAACAATAACAAATTCATCGTAAGAGATCCCGGATCCGAAGTTTCAATTATTGCTCAAAATGGGGCCGCAATAACAAATTCTTGGGCTGAGGTGAAGTTCTCTATGGAATTAGAGGTAAGTAATGGGGGTTATTTCTCAGCAGTTAGCAATACTGCCACGACTGCTTCTGGAACATTTAATGTTTCTACTTTGGATGTGCGTTTTGACAACCCTTTGTTTTTAGACTTTAGGAACTTACAAGCTAATGGAGGTGTTATCTTTGCGACTGATCAATCCTCATCATTAGTTGCTTCAAATAGTGACTTAGCTTTGTGGCAGAGACTAAGCGATTTAGATTCGGATCCAACTTTTAATTTTCGGAGTCTTGAGTATTCATTTTCAGGAAAAAATCTTTCAACATTAGTTAGTACAACTCGCCCTGAAGAATTAAATACTTCTGTTATTGGAACTGCAGGACTTTCTCAGTTTTCTCGACTCTCCTCAAACAATGGCCGATGGGCAATCGCAGACGAACTCAGAGTCCCAACCAACGCCGATAAGAAAATCCACGGGCGAGTGAGTCTTCCAGTAGGGCTAAATGATAGTCGGCCTGCTTGGGATGATGAAGCCATTGTTACTGTGGAAGTAGAATCTCCATCTGGTGAAAAAACACAGGAATACACGACGAAAACGGTTGGAAATACGAATGAATCTCCGGGAATCAGTATTTATGGCGAAGAACCACGTGGCGGTCTTTTTGAAATAGACTTGGATGAACCACTAGAAGCAGGAGCTAAAGTTAGAATCAGTAAAGTAGAACTTACAAGTGGAGAACTCACTGAAGGATTTGAGCACAAGATTTTGACGGATACGGTTGAGGTATTTCCGATCATTCCACCAAAACCCGCGCAATTTTCTTCTTCGGTAATTGCGCAAGATAGATCCGCGATCCAAGGGATTACAGACAATGTAGAGGCTGAGGTAACGGCGACACACAATGGTGCCCCCCTTGATACCGGAAATGTTAGTGTAGACAATGAGGGTAAATTTACGATTGATCTAAGTGGAGTTTCTCTAGAAGAAGATGATGAAATACAAATCTTTTTACGAGATTCTGAAGGATCAGCACAAGAAGCGGGTGTTATCAATCCACCAGAAACAAATAACGACCGTGGAAATATCAACCCAGTTTTTGAACTTACTTTCCATGATGTAACGTTTACACCAGCTACAACACTAACTGTGGGAGATGTCGGTCTTGTTTCCCCAGTCGATCCTTTGGATCCAGAAGTCGAAGTTGATCCAGAAAATAAACCAGAAATGCCAGAAGATCAAGGACCACTAAGCATTGACTTCATATCGTCCTTTAATTTTGGTTCACAAGGCATTTCCGTTCAGGATCAATGGTATTACGCGCAGCCACAACGATTGTTAAATCCGGATGGCACCATAAACGAGGGCGAAGAACGACCAAATTATATCCAAATCAGTGACCGTCGTGCAGAAAACGACCGACATGGCTGGCAGCTGGCAGTGACCCAAAATGCTCAATTTACCAGTCTTGACGACCATCAGCTGACAGGGGCCCGTGTGCACTTAATGAATCAACAGTTTGCCACAGCACAAGGCGGTGTAGAACCAGTCCTTCATCACCAAGAAGGCGTCGTCTTAATTCCTGAGCATAAAACGGAATTGATCACCGCCAAAAATGAACAAGGAATAGGGACATGGATCTATCGCTTTGGTGATGGGACAAGTGCGGGAGAAAGTGTGGCTTTAGAAGTTCCTAAATCTGCGTTACCAAGAGCGACTACCTACCAAACAACGCTTACTTGGGAGCTTAGTGCGGTACCAGAAAACGAATAATGGAAAAAGAGGAAAGGACTTCGGTTCTTTTCCTTTTTCACAGAAAGGAGAGGCCGCATTCATGAATGCTTTGTTTAGACAGTTGATTTATAAGACCAAGACTCGTCGCTGGTTTGAGCTACTGACCTTGTTGGAACAAAAAGAGCACGTGATGGTCAAAGAGTTTGTGGACCAGACGCATTATACACGACGAACAATACTACAAGATGTCAAAGAACTTAAGACCTATTTTGGCTCTTCGATCCTTTGGATAGGTGACGAAAACGGCTACCACTTCTCGTTACAAAATCCCTATATTTATGAACGGAAAAAACAACGACTATTGGCAGAAGAACGACTTTTCCTGTTCTTTGATTATCTGGCAAACGAACACCCATTAGACAACGACCAATTAGCGCAGGTCTTGGACGTTTCACTTGCCAGCTTTAACCGTTTGAAGCACCAACTCCAAGGAATCTTACGAAAAGACTATCGGCTCAACTTGGATGCAGAGACCAATCTGTTGGTGGGAGAAGAGGCAGATATCCGTCAAGTGTTGTACGAGTTTTATTTTACCTTGCCGGTGTATCCAGAAGGTGTCGGAAAAAAAGTAAAAGACCTGTGTCAGAATCAAACGCCCGTTCTGGCTGGCAAATGGCAGCTAAACAACACCCGGATGAACCAATGGTTGCACATTGCACAGATGCGAGTGTTCAAAGGAAAGGTTTTGCCGGAAAATAATACAGAGCTTTCTCTACAAGAAACCTTAATTCAAGCATTCGATCGTCAAGTAACGGTGTCATTACCCGACCAAGAAAAGGCACCGCTGTTTCTATTGGCTTTAGATGAAGAACAATTTCTCAACCCATTGACTCAAAAGGCCTTCTTACAGACATTTTCCTCTTCTTGGTGTCGTTATTTTCTCGTCCGAGAGGACGAGGGGCTGGCCTATCAATTTCTGAGCACCTATTTATCCATGATGCGGCTCTTTTTCCGACTGCCACGGTTTAATAGGAAGGACACGTCCAGCAATGAAGAAGCGCAGGTTCTCGATCAACTACTGACGGACTTCTTCCGTGAAAAAGAGAAATATCAAAAGTCATTGTATGTCACTTATAAATTAACGGGATCTGCCGCACTGAAGCGCTGGATCAAAAAGGAAGTAGAGGAAAGGCTCATTCAAGCAGGTCGGGTAGTAGTGGAGCCCCCGGCAGTTGAGCAACCGTTGTTTCTTCAGCATCTTCAAGTGAGCAATGAGCCAGAGACGTTAGACCAAAAAGTAGGCGTTTTTTTACCACTAATTCCAAAAAAAGAAGAGATTCAACAAGCGATTCACTCCTATATAGGGTCTGCTTGAAAATACAGAGAAGAAAAATAAATAAGCCAAAGGAGCAGAATCAATGCGCCAACTCCAATTGGATTTTGTGATGAACTCGATGATTTCACGGTGGCTCCGAATTTTGAATACTATTGAAAAAGAACCGACCTTTACACTCGTCTCTTTATCGGAGCGTCTTTCAGTCTCACAGCGGACATTAGTGAAAGACATCAATGAAATGAAACAGTATTTTGGCGAAAGCATCAATTTGCAGGCTAGGCCTGTTGGGTTTCATTTTAAGGAACGCAATCATACCTGCTATTTGGATAAAAAAACCGAGTTGTTAGACTCAGAAATACTGTTTGAAGTCATGAGTCAAATTTTTATGGGGAATATAAAATCGATTCAGGAATTAGCCCACGAGTATAGTTATGGGGAAAGTACTTTTCGACGTTTTTTGACGCGGGCAGAAAAAGCCTTAAAACCCTACAGCTTAAAGTTCAGTTTGAAGCCTGTCGAATTGATAGGAAATGAAGAAAACATCCGCAAATTTTTTTATGACTTTTACTACGTTGGTGACTACACTCAGCATACGATTCGCCCGCCAAAAGAATTACATTCGCTTGTCCTCAAACAGTTAGCTGAGCAATTAGGACACTATGAACTTGGGACAGGGTTGCCGCCTTCGGCAGTGTATTTTTTATTGTACTTAATGATTTGTCGTGTCCAACAAAAGCGATATGTTTCCATCGTCCCCTGGGTCAAGAAAAAAATAGAAAAAGAAAAAGATTTTCACTTGCTTTATTCGTTGAAAAAACAGTTATTCAAGGAATTTGGAGTCGAAGTTCCCAAAGAAGAATTTGTCTGGCTATATGTGGTTCTTATTACACAACGAACGGTGAACAAAAGAGAGCAAGAGCGGCTTTTTACTGAACGGTTTAATCAATGGACCTTAATTAAGCAGATTGTAAAAGAATACTTTTCTGATTCACAATTTGATGGTTGTGATCGAAATAATCTTGAAGACTTTTTAACCTCATTTCTAGTTTCAAAAAGCCTTACGCAAACAATCCATCCTATATGGAACAAACAACAGATCGAAGAAGTCGAAAGAGTGAAAAAAGACTATCCAGAGGCTTATCAAGCAAACTATCAGTTTTTAAAGAAGCACCACAGGGTGCTAAAGTTTCCTGCACGCGTCTTTGAGGACATTGTCGTTGGCATCACTCTCTTTAGCACCTTATTGGTAAAGACTTATCAACCTGGAAAAACGATTTTATTTTTATTGGAAGGAGATGCATTAACGGTACAAGGGATTCGCCAGCATGCACTTCAACAGTTAGCCCAGTCACACCAGCTTCTTTTTCTTCAGTTGAAAGAGTTAACCATGGAGCAGGTCATTTCAAAATCAATTGATTTGGTTGTGACGAATTATCGACCATATCTCTGGGATTTTCCCTTCGAAAAGGAGTATGTATTAATCAATACGCCTCCAAAGGAATCCGATTGGCTGCGCATTGCGCAACAATTAGACCAACAGTCACATCCTACTGTCGTGTAGAAAAGACAGGATGCTAGAAATAAATGCGATGACCAGAAATCGTTGTAAGACTTACTACTGAAGAAAGGACAGAGTAGATGGAACCTATCACTACGATCCAGGAATACTTTTCAACGAGCGATCAAAAATTGGACAAAGTATTTGCCTGTCGTTACCCGAAATTAAATGCGTATTATCAAGAGTTGAAAACGGCTTGTTTTGAAGTCGTCCAAAATCCTCAAAAGCCCTTTTTTGAACGTCTTAAAGTATTACTATCATTAGATGCCCAATTGCAGATTTTATTGGAATACCATAAATTATCAAATGCTAATTTCCATGAGATCTCAGATGAGGAGGCGTTGATCGCTCAAATCAAAGTGGATAGCGCTTCTTATTATCGTGAGCTAACCGGACTGAAGGCTTCTTCAGAGATTCCTTTTGGAATTGTGTATTTGGGCGACGTTAACAAAGAATCTTGTCAATAAAAATAATATCTAATATGAAAAATAACGTATCCACGACTTTATACCGTCGGAATACGTTATTTTTGTACTTCAATTTGACCAGATCCTATATAGTGGCTATTTATTACAATAACGATAACCAACTGAAGGCTCCAGCTTTGTATTAAGATCAAAAGGTTTATCATTTCCAACAACGATACCATTTATGGGATAGTAAAGAAAAGGTTTAATAAAAAAGGGGGATAAAAATGAGGGAATTACAATTAGCTTTTATCAGTAATCGCTCAACGAAACGTATCTTTCGTATACTGAATGTCATTGAACGTGAGCGATTAGTTACAAATGGAGAATTGGCGGAGAGCTTAAACGTAACACAGCGGACAATTGCCAATGATCTCAAATTTATAAAAGATTACTTTCATGAGAGTATTTCACTTTTCTCTGGATATAATGGCTTCCAATTTATAGAAAAGAATCCATCTTTGTATCAAGAAAGAAAACAAAGCTTACTTGAAAATGAATGCTTATTTGAAATAGTGGGAAATATTTTCAAGGGAAGGTTATCACAAATTGGTGAATTGGCTCATCATTATCATTTTTCCGAGAGTTCATTTCGTCGAATATTTGAGCAATCTACCCCTATTTTAAACAGCTATGGATTGAAATGGGTTTCTAATCCCTTGAATATTGAGGGAAGTGAAAGTGACTTGAGGAAATTCTTCAAAGATTTTTATTATGAAGGAGTTCAAACAATCTTCACATTAACGCCAGGTCCAGAATTACACGAATTAATTCTTAAAAGTCTAAAAGGAAAACTAGGGAGCTATGAACTAGGATCAGGAACCACGCCAAGTGCATTTTACTATACTTTTTACATTGCAATCATGCGGTCAAGTCTAGGCTTCAACATTTCTGTGCCAAATGAGTTGGCCCAATTGGCTTATCAAGGGGGAAACTTTTCATTACTCTACTCCCTTAAAGAGGGAATTGAGAAGATTTACGGGGTCAAATTATCAAAAGAAGAATTTGCATGGGTCTATCTGGTAACCGTTTGTAAGCGAACATTGGATCGGGAAGATCAAGAACAATTGTTTTACCAACAGTTTAATCAAGGAAAAGAAATAGCCCAACTAACGGATGATTTTTTGAAAGAACTTGAAATTTCTAAGAGCAGCTACGGTAAGGTATCAGTCTTTTTACGGGCATTTTTCTTATCTAGAAGAATCAATTATTTGCTTTCTCCTGTTCTAAACAAAGAAGCTGAAGATGTTAAAGAAGCGATTATCCAAGGAAATAGCCAAAATTATCAGCGAAATTTACGCTTTCTTATGGAGAAGAAAGACATGTTTTCTTTGCCTAGCGAGGCTACTCAATACCTGGAAGATGTTGGTGTCAGCTTAACGATCTATAGTGGTTTAATCCTAGATTTATATTCACCAACAAAAACGATTTATTTTCTCTTAGAAGGGGATCATTTTATATGCCAGCAGATTCGAACGCGCGCAATACAACAATTTGGAGATAAACATTCTTTAACTTTTCTGCCTCTTCAGTCTCTAACCAAAGAAGAAATAAACGCCGCATATATTGATTTGATTGTTACAAACTACAGCAGATATCTATTAGATTATATCAAAGGAACTGACTATGTGTTGCTCAAGGCTGTGCCTGATGAACAAGAGTGGCAAAAACTAGAAAGAAAGATTGATCCCTATCGAACAACCTTTTTTTAATGTACAGGAATGAACTAAGTCCTTGGTAAATAAAACGATCAATACTCTACTAAGTAATTTTCTTATTAGAGTATTTGCAAAACAAATAGATGTATTTCTTTTAGCTCTAAATTTGAGCTAATTATAATGTTTTGCTTTTTAAGGAATTAGAAAGAATGTATTGGCAAATCAAAAACACGATTTATACTTAAATAGAATTTTGAAGGGTCAGAAACTTAAAAGTTTCTGACCACATCTGTATATTACACTCAATTAAAATATCTGCTAATTAAATTGTTTCACTTATTATTAGAACCTTACTTCTATTTTCTTAAAGTTGTTCAAAGACTTAGAGAAAATAAAAAAGACACCGATTAATGTGTCTTCTTTAGAGAAAGATAATCTTTAATGCTTCTTATCATCATTTTTTTTTATTTGATCTTTCATCCAATTACCTTCAACAACTGTTCCCCATGCTGCAAAACCAATCGAAATAAGCGCAACTAAAATTACTATGATATCTTTCATGATTTTCCCTACTTTCTTTATCGCCCGTAACAAACGGCACTAGCTGAAATAGTCTTGTAGCTCCATTTACCTTTTAGTGTAATATGCTGCTTCGTTTTCATCTTATAGGAAGTTTTATTGTTAACACTCCCATATTTAGCAATCACAGCTTTTCTTTGAGCTTGACCAACAACAAAATAAGGAGACATATCGCTTCCTTTAACCCAAAAATAACTAGTAACCCAATAACCTACTTCGCCATCCCATACTTTTTGTCCTTCGGCCCACTTTGTTCCTGCAGCTGCCCGTAAAAATGGGTTCTCATTTCGCATGTAAAAGGAATCAATTTCTGAGATTACTTGATCAATGTTTTCCATATTTTCAAAATCATCTGGAATACCAGCATCTGTAGCGTATAAACTTTCTTCTTCAACAACATTTTGACTTTCTGCAGCTACTGAAATAGAAGTAGAAACTACTAAAAAAGTCCCTGCAGCAACAATTGATAATAAGTATTTACTTAGATTTATTTTCATTGATTCATCGCTCCTGATATGATAATAGTGTTTTAATACACTGTCATTATATCATGGTTGTGCAAATAATCTTCTTACATTATTGTAACTCTAAGCCTTTAAAAACTCTTCTAGAAAGATCGCGACATTCAGCCTACTCTATTTGTAATCCCTGCAATTATTTCTCAATTACAGGATAAATCATCGTTTTCAACCCGTTCTTCCGTTATATTTACCAAAGCAGACATTATCTTCTAGTTGTTCGGTTATTGAGAAGTTAATCTCACTAAATTAATCGTTCAGAAGCTTTACTAATGTTTCATAATCTGTTAAAGCTCATACCCCTATCCTTCATAATTTAGGATACCGATCGATCATCGAATTGACTTTTTTGTAATTTTGACTCTCCAATTGAGATTCTTTTTCAGTAAGATCCTCGTGGCATATGAAGAAACCAATCATATCTTTTACCTTTAAAATACCCAATTGATCTTTGACACAACAATACTCTTTTGCTAGCTTATCAACGATAATCGCGTGTTCGTTGTAGAAGTAAATTCTTTTTAACTCATTTTTTAAGGGCAAGAGAATTCACCTCAATTCTTCTTTTCATCAGCACTTACTGACACAAACCGATTAGTACCTGTGATTAGTTGATAGGTCCGCTGACAAGTTTTACATTGATAATACTCAGTCGGGTACATAAAATCATACTTTCGTTCATTTATTTGTTGCGCTAGCTCACCGCAATCACATTCGACCCACTTTGGTGGCCAATATAGGCGTTTGTTGTATGGTGAAATCGGTACTTTCCATTGACCACCGTAACATCTTCTTTCTTGTGACAAATCAGCTGCTCCTTTCATTGAGATCCTAAACACTTAACCGTTCTTTTTCTGTAAAACGAATCCCTTCAGCGTAACCTGAGTAGAACGCTTCATCGCTCTTTGTTTCATGGGATATATCTTTACCAGGCACCAAGCCTTTTTGTTCGACTTCCATTTGAACAATTCCAGGTACCTGCAAGGCGATTTCATAGCCATTTGTTCGTACTTGATTCCTGAAGGTTTTAGACAGTCCGACCAAATAGCCTTCTATATAATCTTGCTTTAACTGCCACTTACGCTTGTATTTCCGCCTGATTTCGGGCAACTGTAGGAACTGTCTTGCGCAATAACCAGCACTTCCTCTGGCATATTCAAAGATGATTTGTGCAATCTGAACGTCTGATTCTATCCCCACGAAGCGTAATTCTATCGGCGAACCTGATACATAATACGTGCGGACACGAAAGTTTTCTGCAATGATTGACGCTAGTCGATAGAGCCATTTTTGCGGACGTCCTTGGTAAATAACCGTATCAATCACTGCTTCTGATTTTTGCACTTGTTTGTAATCAAATACATCCGATTCATCGATATTGTGCTGAAGCATCAACTCTTGGGCTTTCGCTAAGGCAGACATCGACTCTTCATCGCTGGCATCGTTCGCTAGAGCAAGCAATTTTACGATTTTCTGTTTGGCTTTTTCGTTCATTAACCGCCTACTCTCTTTCTATCAACCAATACAAATTGCATTCTCGGTCATCTGAATAGGTGTAGCGTAAATGGTAACCGGCACTGCGTACCAGCTCTTTAAAGACATCGGTTGGACCATGATTATCCAGTGGTCCCTCTTTTTGCCAAAGTGGCACACGTAACGTATCTGCAACGTCCTTCGACAACGTTCCCTTTTCAATCAGGACATCTAGCACCTGATTCACCGTCAAATAGTTAATCTCTGATTCCATTAGGCACGTCCTCCTGATTATCAGTGATCAATGTTTCTTCTTGTGTAGGGTAGTGGGTTTGTTTTTCCGCAAAGGCTTCTGCTTCACTTTTTGTTAGAAAGCTAGCAGCGACCGCTCCTCTCACATAAACCACGAATTGTCCGCTTTCTTCTTTAATTTTGACCATTGGTATCGCTCCCTTGTCTTTTTATTTTAGTCTACCATAGTGATAGACATTGTTTGCACCTTTATTTTTTGCTATAATAAAGGTGCAAATACAATGCTAAATCGTTACCTGCTTATCTTAACTTCCGATTAAGATAAGCTTTTTTTGTGTCTTGAATGGCTAGGCAACATACTTTTTCTCCTTTCTCTTGATTCGTTCATTGACAATTTGTAACCACTGATTGACTGTTTCTAGTAGGTGTTCATCTGGACTTTTGTTGTTTGAACCCGATATTTGCACAAGTTCTGAATCTTGATACTCAAGAGTGTAATACGGCTTATCTGGTTCAGACGCTTTACGGACAAATACTATTGTCGTATCTCCATCTGCATGTTCATCGATATAACTATTTGTCCCCACGCAATGCTCCAATTTTTTCCCTTCTTCTATTAATTCGTTGGCTTCTTTAGGTAAAATGAATTTCACGTCATTTAACGTCATTTCAAGAAAGGCTTCCTCGACTGCTCTTTTTTCAAATTCCTTTCGAATAACCTCTCGTTCCATCGCATTTAGTGTTTCTACGGCTTTGTCATGTGCCTTTTCAAGGTCTCTTGGTAGGCAATTCATTGAGTTGAGTGGACTATTTAAATCCCTAAGTGCATTGAAATAGTCACGATAGTAACCTATCTTCTTCTTTTGCTTTATGAGGTAATTTTGAAGAGTGATTGGCTTGACCTCTTTTGGTATCTTCTTTACATCATCTGCGCCCATAAACGCTTCAATACCCGTAATATATTTCGTTCCCAATGATTCTAGTGCTTGCTTTACTTGATAGGCTTGATAGCTTCGATTGCTGTTTCTAAAAAATACTTTGTTTCGCTTCAACCACTTCATCGTGATTGACCGCATGTCTAACTTTCTTTCTAGAATCTGCTTGGCTAACTCTAGTGCATTGATTCGTTGTGAATACTCAATTCGCTGTCTGTATTTGTAAATAAAAGCAATTTCACTTTCACTTATATCATCTAGTGAGAGATATCGTAACTCTGAAACAGACAGTAGGCGGTCAACCCATTGGTTATTATAAAGGGGTGGACGTTCGTGATAGGTGGCAAACATACTACCTATCTGAATCAATCGAAAATCATAGGCAAAATCAGAAACTGCACCGACTTTGATATGGTTATCATCACTAAAGTGTTCCAAATTCACTAATTTCACTTGAAAGTATTGCTTGCCTTTTTCAAATAAAGAACGGACTTCATAAGTTTGTATCTCAATCCGTTTACTGGTCGAGAGGATAATTCGGTAGTGGTCTCTGCGGTCGAAGAATGTTAGTCGAGCGTTCTTCGTGAGCCGTTTCTCATACGTTAAGAAATGCTTTCGTTCAGAAACAACGATTGTCTGTTGTTTGTTTGCCCACTTATAGGTGGGCATATTGTAGTAACACCATTCAAAGAATGCCTTTGGTGGTTTCAAACAGTTTTTGGCGTAGTCATTAGCAGTTTTCATCTTTCTCATAACATATCTAGCAAACTTAATTGCTCTCCTTCCATCATTTTTGGCTTAGTCTTCGTGCTGTTTGTTTCTTTTGTTGCTTTTTTCTTCGATTTCACTTGATTGATATTTTGCGGTTTCTTAGGCTCCTCTTGCTTTGTCTTGCTCTTTTGAACCATTTCTTTGGCAAAATCATTAGTAACTACGGTAACTGGTTGTTTAAAGTAGTGCGCTATCCATAAGTAAACCAATTCGTGATCGATAATGGCACACCCGCCGACTTGATACTGTACTGCTTGTGAGTAAGCATATTGGTGAGCCTTTTTAAGCGATTTTTCAGGAGTCAAAATCCCTTGGTACAATGCAATGTCCTTTTGCTTACCTAACCATTCAAAAATCAATTTCTCGCTAGGTGACGTTTGTTCAGTCAGTTCGGTTGTTAATTTTTCAAGCGCTACACGTTTGATTCGATTCATCGTTTTCCCTCCAAATTTTTAAGATTTGTGTGCTTTTCTAACTGGTAGAAAAGCACACTCGGAATCATAACTTGCCTTCTTCTCGATACGAGTAGTAATCATCACTGCCAACGATGATGTGGTCTAATAATTCTATTCCCATCAACTCTCCTGCAAGTACCATGCGTTTGGTCACTTGGTTATCAGCAACACTTGGTTTCGGGTTTCCACTTGGGTGATTGTGGGCAATTAGAATGCGAGAAGCGTTTGATAGTAGCGCACGTTGAAACAGATTTTTTGGTTCAACAAACGTTTGATTGATGGTTCCTTTATGCACCACTGAGTAACTGGTCAAGTTGTTTCTCATATCCAAGCAAAGGAGAACGAGATTTTCTTGTGTGTCCAATCCGATTTCATTTTGAAGCCATGTCGCTATCGTATAGCTTGAGGTCGTATTTAGCGGAACAAACCGTTCCATTGCACAAATTTCTTGTTTGACTTTGACGATTTCGTAGACTGTTTCCATATCATTCACTCGTTTCTTTCTTTTTTTGTTTTGGTCTTTACAAATCCATTTGAGTTAAGCGATTTGTGGGTGGCGAAAAAATTTGATTTGAAGAAATGTCACTGGGCATTTGTTTATACTCCTCCTTTCTCGTTGTTTGATCTTCGAACATTCGAGCATAGCTGATAGCGGTTTGGCGTGCTTAGCCCTTACACCTGAAGTAGGCGGAAAAAAAGGGAGTGCTGTAGGAAAAAGTTTTGCGCACTTTGCGAAAGTTTTTCCGCCCCTTTTTTTCTGACTGCGTAAGGTGTATAAGCACTCTCGCCAATCCGATAGCAGCATGATCGAGTGGTCGAAAACAACGAATAGGAGTGAAACAAATGCCCAGCGCTTTGACATTTCTTCAAATCTAACAAAGATTCCGGTACGGAATCTTTCCACCTGCGGATCTCGTTGCTTTAGCAAGGAGGTTCCGCTTCTCTTTTCTCTTGAACTTGTTCTATTGACCTTGAGTGATTTATGGGTTTGTGGCTTTCCCAGTCTGATAATCGATCGATACACCATTTTGGACATTATGTATCAAGACATTGAATTGAACGTCATTTTTCTCAATGCTTTGTGCTTCCATTTGAATCGCCCTGGGCAACAATTCTTGTTCTCTGAATATCGGTGTGACCCGATAGCGCACGTGGTTATTGGTTTTTCTCAAATAGTTGGCCACTTCATTTTCGAATTGGACCATATGGATCTGGTTCAGCTGTTGGGTGCCGGTAAACAAGTTCTTCCAGTTATCATTTTCACCGGTCATTTGAAAACCGATTAAGTGACTTCTATTATAGAGCCAAACATTATTTTCAAGCTTTTTCTGATTCCATCCTGTGGGATATACGTTTGATATGTCGCCTCGTTCTTCTGTAGGCATCATCGATCGGTGTAGCATTGCATTTGCGACACCGACACGATTTAGTGAATCGAGATCAGAAAAGGTTTGCCAAGTCCCTGCATCGATCGACGCCTCTTCAGCTGTAAAACTTGGTCGGTTTTCATTTACTTGTATGACGACGTTCTGCCCGTCGAAATCAGGCAGATTTTCAATCTCTTCAGCTGAGATTTGTTCTTGGGACATCCATTGATCGAAGAAAGCAGGCAACTGAACATCGACTTCTGATAAATCCACCAATGAAGCGGTGAATCCAAGTAAACTGATCAACGCTGCAAGGATAAATTTTGACTTATGTTTCATAGCAATCTCCTTCTATTTGATATAATCACGGATTTCTCTAATATCTTGAACATGAATATTTCTATGTTCTTTTAGTAGCTGTTTAATAGCATTTCCCTTCGTTTTTGCGTGGATCCATTTCATAGTAAATATGAGATCGCCAAAATCATAGAAAGCGAAATCGACTGCAAAAGTTTTCATGTATCCATTCTCTTCCTTTCTATACCACCTGTTGACATATTTCTATGAAAAAGGCAAAGTGTTAACATTGCTTGTGTTGATAGAGTTTTTTTCCGATATTTTGGTGGATTGTGGAAACCTACTCATTAGCTTCCAATTCACCATCACTATCCCAGCAACAATCAAAACGATCATTGTTGCGTACATAATTTGCCATGTGACTGTCTGAAGGAACAATACGATACCATTCAATGTCCCATAATTCCTCAGTAACATCTTTTCCTTCTGACTTGAAGGATAAAGAATCTTCATCAGTATCCAAATTTTTTATTAATTTTGGTTCTGTGATATCTTCATACAGATAAAGATCATGTAAATCATCTTCATCCATATAAACCTGCGCAAATACTAATACTCGTTTATCCATTAGTTCCTCCCATTCCGTTATTTCTGTCGATTGTAGAATTATTCGTATTGAACCTCTGTAGCATATTCGTTGTAGATAACATTAATATGCTCATTTACTTCCTCATTATCTTTGATCCAATATGGACGTTTGCCATCACGTAACGGGATACCGAAACCCTCAATAAACGTTGCGTTGTTGTGTACTACGTTGTAAACAATGTGTTCAGCGCACTCCTTTAAAGTAAAAAATCATAAAAATACTGCCGAAAATCTTCTAGCCATTCCTCGGTGAAATATTCTGGATCAAGTTCAACTTTTACCTTGTCACGTCTTACTAATTCGATTTCAAATTTTTTCATTTTGTCCTCCTAATTTGCTTAATTTAGATTTTGGCAAAGAAGAAGGAAGCTTTGCGCCCTTCTTCTTTCCGTAAAATCAATTAAAACAATGCTAGTTGTTCAGTGCCTTCAGGAATGATCCAAACGTCTGGTGTTTCTTTTTGTATCTTCTCTGGTTCTGGTGCTGGATCCTGATTCTTTCTTGTGATCCATGCGGGATTGATCATGTGAAACGGTGTGTACCAAGTAGACATTTCCTCACCTGACAAGGAATTTTTCACTTTGCATACGGCATTGATCCCGCATAACGAAAGCTGTACATATGCCATTAGTAAGCAGTTTTCGTCAATGTCTTCACACTCCACTCTCAGTTGTTTCTGGTAGTCATAACCACCGCTTTCCATTGCTAGTGCAAAAGCTAGAACCATGCTACCAGCGCCAATACAAGGCTCATAGTAGCCAATCCATCCCTTTTCCTCTAGTAACGGCTCATTGTTGGAAAAAGTCATTCTAGCCATCAATTCTGCGATATGAGAAGGTGTAAAAAATTGACCTGTATTTTTGCTGTTTATATTTAGCTCCATGTAAATTGCGCCTAGCCAATCTTGCACCTTGTATTCAAACGCCATGGTAAGCAATCCTAAGCAATCCCCAAGGAGACAAGCTTCTTCCCTCGTATATTTACCGACTGTCGCTAAATAGGCGGCTTCTCGCTCCTTGTACTGTTCTTTATCAACACTGTTTGAAAATGCATAAGCCATCATATGCACCCAATCGAAGAAAACGGTAGAAATATTTTGTTTTCCTGATAGACTCTGTAATTTCGTAGTGATCATTTTTTGATAGTTTCGCTTGTCTTTCATGTTTTCCTCCAATCATTTCATTTGTTTTTTACGCCCTTTTTCCTGCGTATCAGAAAATAAATTAATCAAATGGCAAATCCAAACCCAAATATTCAGCTTCCTTGAACCATTCTTCATGTAATTCTAGATTCTCACACGACATCGTTTCCCAATTTCTTAAATAGGCGGTTTTTGTTTGGTATTTTGCGACATTTCCGATTGCGACTATATACAAAAATCGGTACCTCTTACCGTTTCGATACCACCCGCGCTCATACTTTTTATCATAGTAAGTTAACTCTTCAGCCATCTGTTTCACGTCTCCTTTTTGGAAATATCAGCCAACCGCCGAAGCGGTTGACTATTTTTTATCCTCTTACAAGCTGTTCTCAATCACAGTTTTTCCTACTTCGTTATAAGAAACATCGACTAGTTGGAAAAGATTAGAATCGTCTTCAAAGCCAAAACTATCAATGAATTCAGTGAATTCTCCTCTTTTACTTTCAAATTCCTTGTATCGGTCACTTCCTTCCAACGCACCAGTCATGCTGATAAAAAAGGTCTGATAACCGATTGGATTGGTTACTAACGGTGTAACCGAATCCTTAAATATTGCTTTTGCAAAGCCATGTGCTTTCTTCACCTCTTTTTTGAACCCTGGTAGTGCTGTAACAATCATTGCGTTATTTGTGATAAATTCCATTTGAATTCTCCTCCATTTTTTGTTTTGTTTTTTTTTGTCTTTACAAATCCATTTGAGTGTTGCGATTTGTGGGTGGCGAAAAATTTTGATTTTAAGAAATGTCATTGGGCATTTGTTTTTACTTCTCCTTTCTTCGTTGTTGATCTCGGACATTCGAGCATAGCTGATAGCGGTTTGGCGTGCTTTGAACTTACACCGGCGGTAGGCAGAAAAAAAGGGAATGCTGTAGAAAAAAGTTTTGTGCTCTTTGCAAAAGTTTTTTCGCCCCTTTTTTTCTGACTGGCGCTGGTGTATAAGCGTACTAGCCAACCCGATAGCAGCATGATCGATGGACGAAACAACGAACAGGAGTGAAACAAATGCCCAACGCCCTGACATTTCTTCAAATCTAACCAAGATTCCGTACCGGAATCTTTCCACCTGCGGATCTCATTGCTTTAGCAAAGAGGTTCCGCCTCTCTTGTTCCTTCTTTTTTTATGTAATGGGTCAACCGCAAAGCGGCTGACCTCCTTATTGTTCTTTTATGGTTTTATTAGAAGGGCAAATCATCATCTGAAACGTCCAACGTTGCGCCTACTGGTGCGCCTGTTGGCATGTCGCCATCACTTGGGAACCCCGATGGTACTGGTTCGTTGTAGTTCTGACGATTGGCTTGCTGATTGGGTTGATTTGCTTGTGTACTTTGACGTTGTTCGCTTGTTGCCTTAGATTCCAACAATTGAAAATTCTCTGCTACAACTTCAGTTACATAAACACGTTGCCCTTGCTGATTGTCATAAGAACGTGTTTGAATTCGTCCGGTCAGGCCTAGCAAGGTTCCCTTGCGAGCATAATTAGCCAGTGTTTCCGCTGGTTTCCTCCAAATCACACATTGAACGAAGTCTGCTTCACGCTCTCCGGCTTGATTGGTAAAGTTTCGATTGACTGCCAGGGTAAATGTAGCCACACCTTTTCCACCGCTCGTATAGCGCAAATCAGGGTCTTTCGTTAAACGTCCTACTAAAGTCACATTGTTAATCATATTTTTTCCTCTTTTCATCTGTTATATTTTTAGTCACCTTCTGGGTGTTCTTCTTGCATTTTTTGTAACAATATTAAAAATAGTTCTTCGTCTTCAGCTGAACCCTGGGCGTGGATTGGTAACCCACGCCCAAGATTTTGACTTTCAGACCTTCCTTCTTGATTTGTTGGCGTATATTTAGCTGTCAAAGTTCATATTCACCTCTTAGTTTTTTTGCACAAGGTGCGCATACATACCCAACGCCCCAAGCACCGCTTGGGTATTCGTTTAACATGTAGCGACATTCTTCACACTCGCCGTAATCAGTCGCTTCACTTTCAAAGTCGATCGATTGTTTTAAGCGTGCTAGGTTGATTTCAATCGTTCTTAGCCGTTTCATACCATAGTCATCTTCACGATACACGTCGCAATAAGCGACTGGGGATTCGATATGATTGACACCTATAACGTCCCCTCGTGAAATGAGTTCCTCCTGAAAGATAAAAGAATTCTTACATTTGTACTTTTTACCATCATATATCTTCATTTTTTATTGGTACGAAAGGGTTATGAAACCCTTTCGTACACCTCCTTTTCCTTGTCTTGGTGCTGTTCTTTGTGTAAGTCCTTCAATGATTCGATTGCCTGCTTGATTCCCTCTAATTCGGTCAACGTATATTTTTCGCCCAACTCTATCCAATTAATTGGCATTTCAATCATTCCTTTCCTGATTCTTTGGCTTAGAGTTCTCCAAAATGTCCGATTGTTTCGAGGAAAACAAGGGCATGGGCTAAATCGTAAACACTGTTTAACGTATGTCTTCGGTAACGAATAGCACTAGACCGGTCTTTCATCATCAATGAAATTGATTTGTCTTTGAAAAAGGCAACGGCTCTCATCGTTTCAGTTTCAAATATTTGTTCACCATCGTATGTGTCTAACTGCTCTAAATGTTGATAAATAACTTCTGCTTGCGCATATTTCTCTTGAATCGCTTGCTCTTTAACATCATCATCATAATCGCAAAACACGTACGTATTACAGCCCTCTAATATTTCACCTTGTACTTTTTCGTCATAGCGAATGCTCCCCCACCGTTTTTGGATTTCGTGACGAACCTTTTCAGTTTCAAGCGTTAAATCATGTAATGTTACTCTGATAGAAGTGCTACCGTAGCCCACCATTTCAACCCGAATGCGTACCTTTTTCGTATCAATTCCTTGCTCTCTCAAACTCTTTTTGATGTTTACTGCGTTAATTTCCATGTGAATCTCTCCTTATTAGTCGGTTTTTGTTCCTGACAAGTTCATTTCAGTTAAGCGATTTGTGGGTGGTGAAAAAATTTGATTGTATTGACTGTCTGCAACGATTTGTTTAGAATTCTCCTTTCTTTGTTGGTTGATATCGATCATTTCGAGCTGAAGCTGATAGCGGGTTGGCGTGCTTAGCTCTTACACCTGGAGCAGGCAGAAAAAAAGGGAGTGCTGTAGGAAAAAGTTTTGTGTTCTTTGCAAAAGTTTTTCCGCCCCTTCTTTTTCTGAATGCGGAAGGTGTATAAGCACTCTCGCCAGACCGATAGCAGCTGCTCGATAGGAGCGAAGCCAACAAACAGGAATGAAACAAATCCGTTGCGCTCTGACAGTCAATACAATCTAAAAAAAATTCCGGAATCGGAATCTTACGCCCTGCGGAAATCATTGCTTGTCAATGAGGTTCCGCTTCTCTTGTTACTTGAACTTTATCTTGACTCTTTTGACTTTTTTGGAAGAGATCACAACGCTTTTTCCTTAACGACGGAATCTCTAGAGGAATTACGGAGTATTGACTGAATTATTAACCTGTAAAGCTACTCTTTAATTTCTATTCAACATTTCACTTTAATTTATTATAAAAATATTGTTTTATGATAAAATATTATTAAAAAGCGAGGTAATGATTATGGGTCATCTGATAACTAAAGCAATTCCTACAGAAGTTTCAGCAATCGAGTACTTGAAGGATCATCCGACGTTACATGAAGGGTTTGCGATATCCCCGTTAACTGCAAAAAAACTATATGGACAATATATTCACGATATACATGAGTTTGTTTGTCCAACTGATGGTTGTTCTGCTAAAGTTACTGGCCACTCAATCAAGCCAGAACACAAACGGAGTCCTGCGTTTATCACTAGCTGTCGTGTAGATAGTGCTCACATTGAGGTTTGCAAATTTCATCCTAAAAACAAAGATCTTGTCTTCTCTAAATCAAATAATCCAGCTGAGCGATTTGAACGAATTAAAACAGGTGATATTGTTTCTGACTTATCCGGTACACAAGGTTTTTCTCCTAGAAAAAGTGTGAGTACAAAGAAAGAATCACCCGATAAGGACGCTACAGAGACGCAATTTTATTTACCTAGTTCATCAAAAAAACAAGATTTGCGTATACCACGTTCAAAGCGACCTACAAGAGAACATTTAAAAACACTTCAAGATCACGTTGAAATGTTCAAATATGATCCAGAGTTTAAAGTGACTCGTAAAAGTAATGGTGCGGTTGTACCTATAAAGTATCTTTTTAAGCCAATCTCCGCTAACTGCCTTTTCGAAGAATTAACTGATCAAAAATATCCTACAATTTATTATGGAGAGGCTAGGTTAGCAAAAACACAGAAAGAATCTGTGATTAGCATACGCTTCAAGCATATCTTTCGAAAAAATATTTTAAACTACTCAGATAGAAAGAACTATTTCCTATCACTTCTCATCTCAAAAGAGTATTTAATGAAAGAGTATCCAGACATTTACAGTATTTTTAAAAAAAGGAATGATTACCTTTTCAAAGTTTACACCACGCTTCCAATGTTTTGGAATGTTACTTCAGATAATGCAATGTATTTAAATGTTTCTTCTTTTAAAAAAGCTATTAGAGTAGATGCTTTTACGGACGAATTATTTTCTAACATCTTTATCTCTCAATAGTTTAGATTAGAGGCTACACACTTCTAGACCACTAATCCAAACTGTACTTACATATGAGGCATATGGCATTATATACATCTATCTCTTCTACGGTTGCTGGGAACCAATCTATTTTTTTTGTATCTATATATTCAAATGTTGAAATCACTTCTAGATTGGTTTCTAATAAATTGACAACGTTAAAGTCAAAATAATCCTTCATTAACATCTCGATATTCTTGCATTCCTCGTCACGATATTCTTCTGGAAGCGGGCCAAAATCTAATGCATCATAAACATGGTAGTTATCTCCCCTTTTTTTATAATATCCCCAGTGGACAACTTCCAATGGATCACTATTGGGCTCCTTATCATCGATTTTGGCGAATTTATTTCTTGCTTGATACTCTAATATCTTTGTTATGGAAGAGTGAATTTTTTGCTCTTCCTTTGTCACAGGAAGTAGTTCCAGTTTTGACGTATTTAGGCAAGCTACATTTATCATTTTTCGCAAGTCTCTTTGTGTTAAATCAGCAACTAAAAAGTACTGGTGATTTTCAAGAAACTCATTTTCCTTTTTGATTTGATAACCTTCTGGAAGTTCATGTTCTGCTATTGCTTTATAAAAACGCTTTTTGTAATAATCTACATCCTTGTAGTATTCTCCATGAATAATTTTCATTTTCTTTGGTCCCTTCTATTCTGCTATATTCGTCTTGATCTTCAACTTTTGACATTTGGTGAATATATGGCTTCTTCCGTAGCGGCGGTGGCGGTTGGAGCGAAGGAAGAAATACGTCTATGCAGCAAAGAAAAAACCAGTCCAAATGCCTTAGAATTAAGGATTTAGACTGGTTCATATGGTATAATAGTAGGTGACAGTAAAGTTTAATCGACGGTGGCTATCCATTGAAAGTGAGGTGGTGCGTATGAGCGTACTTCCAATATCTTATGAAAGGAGACGCCTTTTGTCTGCATACGAAACAATTCAGACCATCCTTGGCTTTGGTATGTTTACCATTGCTTTGATCAGTCTGGTTGTTAAGTTGCTTAAAAACGACAAAAAGAAATAGCCGTCACTTTAGCCGGAGACTAGCTATTTCTTTTTGAAATATTTAGATTAACGGCCGCCGTTCTTTAAACGGTGCTGTCATTGGGGAGTTGTTAGCGCAACTCCTCTTTACATACTTATTATACCATGGTAGCGCTGAAAAAACTACATAAACGCCGAAAAGGGAAAGCTCGTCTTTCCTTTTTTTGTTGCCCCGTAAGCGGTGGAGGCGGTCGGAGTGTCGGGGCAACAAAAAAAATCCACCTGAAAAGAAGAAAACTTTGTGTATGTTTTAGTAATAGATCAGGTGTCATCATTTAGTTACTTGGACTTTCATCAGGAATGTCAATCACTTTCTTGAATCGTCGCTTCGAATTTTTTAATCGATAGGTTACTTCCAGCCACTGATAAGACAGACTCTCATTTCTTTGTAAAGATTCTAAAATAATCACACCATTATCTGGTAAATAGCTCCGAAAAAGACAAGCATAAAGGGCTACGCGGTCATCGGAAATCTCCTCGGTTATATTTTCTAGTCTTTCTGGCAGATCCCAAATCGTATCTGCTCTTACAATCGTCTTCAAGTATTTACGCCATAAGATTACTGTGTTGACTTTTACAGATATCATAATCAATAAGCAGATAGCCACTCCAATCATGAGTTTACTTTCAGCCCCCTGATAAGAAATACTAACTAACCAGGATACAATGATTAAAATTAGACTAACCTTAATTGGTCTATCCATTTTACCTCCCTCCATTCGCATAATGACTGAAACCATAAAAATCGCTACGAGATTGACGATAAAAAAAGATAGTATTATGTTAATGCCATTATTCATAGACTCAACGCTCACTAGCTCTCCATTTAACGATAGATCATTCATAGAAGCAAATGAAATGAGCTCTTCTTTTATTGTCGTACCATTAGATGCTATAAGAAGTGTACACAAAACAATAATTATCTTGCGTGCGACCACGTTGCTGCTTTCTAATAAAAATCCCGGCCAATAGATTGATTTTAGTTTTTCTATTAATTTGTATTCGTACATGATTGTATCCGCTCCTCTTTATTCATTTTTCGACTATCTGTACGACCGTACAGGTAGTCAATGCTTACATTGTAAAAATCACACAGAACGATCAGCCGTTGGCCCTTGGGATACATATGACCATTTTCCCAATTACTGACCGTACTTTTGCTTACAGGCGGATCAAAAAGTTCACTGATATCACTCAACGTCAAATATCGTTCTTCTCTAAGAGAGGATAATCGCTGACTGAATATTGTTTTCTCCTTCCTTACCACTATTTTGGTGTCCTCCTTACTATATTTGTGTTTTTATTGCAATTAGGTTATACGCCATGTGAAGCAGAATTGGCATGACGATCGTTCCACTTTTTTTCATGGCCCATGAATAAATGAATCCATTTATTAAAAAGGGCAAAAAGTTCTTTTGCCCATGAAGAATAGCAAAAATGATACTAGACATTCCTGCACTAATTCTCCAAGAAAAAACCTTTTGTAGCAGTGATACTAGGTATTTCCTAAAAATCATTTCCTCGATCACCGGTACCCACGTAATGCTTCCGATCAAACTGAAGAAACTTGCTGAACGCGCGATATTTTCAAATGGCGGGACATCGAAAAAATGGTTAGCTGCAGACGTTGCGATCCACGAGGAGCCAACTAGTAACCCCAAACTGAAGACAAATAAACCCCAATTCAAATTATTTTTTAGATAGAACAATTCTTTCAGGTTTTTTCTTATGAATTTTGCGCTCATTTTCTTTAGTCGGCTTCTCCTTTCCAGTTTTTACAAAGGTTGTTACAAATTTCGAAGGCTCTCCTGGGCGATTGTGGGAATAATAATACCCATGAAGATTAGGAAGCCGCTTGATCTTATTTGGATTGATCACAAATTCGTCTACCACATTATTCGAACTTTCTCCTGTGTTTCCTTCCTCATTGCTACGACTGGTTTGCTTCACTTGTTTTTCTGTTCCAATGAATTTTGATAATTCATTTGCTGTATCATCGTCCGTGCGTAGAATGACAAAATTGGTTAAATTCCCAAGAATCTGTTTCGTTAACTCTTCTGAAACTTTGTTCACATCAGCGATTACCTGCATAGCTACGATAGTTTTTACGCTAAAGGACGCGGTTCTATTCAGTAAAGCTTCAAAGGATTCATCAACATAAACGCCCAATTCGTCCATCACTAACAATGCTTCTGTTTGGTCGTCTCTTTCAGCTTTTTGACTCAAAAACAATTTGTACTCTGCGACAACCAGCTTTCCTAAACTTCGTGCAAAATCACTGTATTTGAATTCATTTAAGTACACGACAACGACTGCATCTTCGTCATAGGCTTGACGTAAAGTAAAACCATCTTGTCCAAAAAGATAGCGGCCGTCTCCATCGTTAAAAATCGCTAAACGACCGATTGCTTGGACCACAGTATCTTTACAAGAAGCTAATACTTGTTTCGCTCTACTGTACAATTCCTTAGAAATAATGTCTTGACTATACAGTCCTTCAATTAAGTTTTTGAAATTTGAGGGATCAGAATACTTGATAATACTTTGGAAGCTATACTGAATGTCGGCAGCTCTCATGACACGTCCCATCACTTGCCAGTAAGTAAGTGCTTGAATTCGATAATGCTCTTCGGACCACTCGGTTAAACTAGATAGTAAATCTTTTAATTCTGTCTCCGTTATGCCTTTAAATGGATTATACGGATTCGTTTTTGAAATCTCTGATTGGTTAATCACATATAGCTTTCGGTTATATTTTTTAGCTAATTTTTCGGTGACTATATTCAAATCGTAGTTCGAAGTCCCCCCTTTACCGTCGATCACGACGGTAAATTGTCCTTCACGGATCGACTGTTCGATATAATGCAAAATAGTCGCGGTCTTCCCTGTACGAGTAGATCCGAAAGCACCAACGTGCCCCTTGTCATTAAAGTTGATCCCGCCTCGACTATTCAACATAACTTCTCTTCTTGTTTCCTGCTTGACTGTTTCGTGCATAAGAATTTCTGAAGAACTTTTCTGCAATAACAATCCCAAACTGACGATCATCCCCCCTATACCCCATCCAAACAAATTGATTCCCAAAATCCATTGAATTGTTGACGGTATGAAATGTTCTCGAAAATATCCGTCAGCTGTGACGTATGCCACCATACTTGCAAAGCCATCTTGGTTTGCAATGAGTTGGGTGTAGATCAGGCTTAATAAGCCGATTGAACTTCGACTCATTTGTTTCTGATTTAAATAAAAAATACTTACCACAATCAGGAAAAAACCCAAGGTAAGTATCATCAACTTTGACGTTTTTTTTTCATAATATTCCTGAAGGATCAAATACGAAAGCAAAGCAAGTGATCCTGGTAATGGAAAAAGAACTATTCCAATGCAACATAAGACGATACCTGCTTTTGATAATCGGCTTCGCCAAACAAAAACGACATCTTGATACATACATTCACCTTTCTTTTCGTTTAATAAGGGGTATGGAACAAGTCCATTTCCCTATGTTCAGAATAAGAATAAAACTCCTCAATGAGGGCATCGATAGGGGGAGTAGAAAGAGTCGCAAGACGCTTTGACGGTCTTTCTAAAACCTTCTCAACCTCTTCAAAAGTGAGCAGTTTAAATTGAACATCATCAATCCCAACATATTCTTTGGCTTCTACTAATCTGTTGTAAATTAAAGTCTTCATTTTGGGATAGATCCAAATTTGACCATACGCTCGATTTTTATTTGCACTAACATTTGTTTGTACTCGAAAGGCTTCTTTCTTCTCTTTCTCGTATTCAACTATCCACCAATCATTTCCGACTTTAAAAGTTAAGTCACCTTTTCGTGTCATTTTTTTATAACCACCATAATTATCCTTTTTGTACTCATAAGTTCTGAAGTCACGATCGGTAATGATTGAATGATAATCTAATTTTGCTTCTGGAAAATACTCCCGTAAAAAACAAGTACATGTTAAAACACCCAATTCATGTCGAACTGTTGCGTCACTTACTTTGCCAATACCAGATATTTCAAGCACTTCCTTACCTTTAGTACCTAACGAGTAAATTTGCGCCTCTCTTCCTTTGCGCAAGTCTCGTTTCAAATAGCCATTTAACTCTAACTTGCGAATTCTCTTGCGAACATATTCAATAGACGGAAAACCTAGTAACGAACAAAAATGTTTCGGCTGCGCAATCCTCCATCGATTGACAACTTCAAGCATCATCAAATCCCTATCGGTTAGTTCAAGTCGATTGTTCAGTTGCATATACTTTCCTCACCTTTCCAATAAAAAAAGAAAATAGTGAAACTATTTTCTCCCTTCTGCGGAAATCATTGCATTAGCAATGAGGTTCCGCTTCTTTCTATTCGAACAACATTTCTTCTCATACTTAAACTTAGCTAGCTGCACTCTTTTAGGTTCTCGATTCGAATCAAAACACATACTCAAATCCAACCATCGATTATATGATCTCATTCAGGTTTATGTATCGAACAAGACAACATGCCAATCTAACCATCAGTCATACAGTCACTTTTGGTTTTATGGTTTTAAGACAGCCCCTTCAAGATTTGGTGAAGGGGCGTTGGCGCTAGGGGTAGTTGTAAGTTCCCCCTTTCAACGATTGAAAGAGGGCGGAGGGAGTTAGTTCGAGACCCCCAAGACTGGGGGTAGGGGGTTGATCTTTTGACCTTGACCTTATCCCTTTATTTTCTCTCTTCCACACCCATTTTTATTTA
>Ga0308156_1001484_pt1 | contig 27061 bp, 28 predicted proteins | sample PhyAR2_FD_201041 | JGI IMG/M metagenome (GOLD analysis project Ga0308156, IMG submission 201041) | Phyllosphere microbial communities from UC Gill Tract Community Farm, Albany, California, United States - DLSL A.R2 | ecosystem: Host-associated > Plants > Phyllosphere > Unclassified | place: USA... | reverse complement strand
CCCTTCCCGAACTCAGAAGTGAAACCTCTTAGCGCTGATGGTAGTGTGGGGTTACCCATGTGAGAGTAAGTCATCGCCAGCTTTTAAATCTAAAACACCCCGATCTCTAGAGAGCGGGGTGTTTTTTTATATGCGGAGAAAAATAATAAATAGTAAGAATAAGATGTAAATTTTGCTGTTTCACTTCCTCATCAAAATATAGCAAAGTAGGATAGAGTTAAGACTAACTATAGTTATTGGTTGCTTAGGCAGAATAGAAAGAAGAATGACATTTAACGGAAATAGATAAAATGTACTGCTTTAAAACCTATCTATCCTCCAACATATTTCCTTATTTTATGAAATTTCCTTTCCTTCCTCATAACTTGAAAAATGGAAGCATCAATTGAATAAATTTATGCAATATACAGTTAAATGAATTGAGCTTAAAATCCATTTTTATTTCTGTTAGGTGTTCTTATGCAATGGGTAGTCGCTGAAACATATTCATTTCCTTACGAGGCTCAGATTGCCAAAACGCAATTAGAAGCAGCAGAAATTCCAGCACGTATTGAAAATGAACATACTATTAATATGGATTGGCTTTACTCTAATGCTTTGGGTGGTGTGCGACTGTTAGTTCCTGAAAGCTATGCAGAAGAGGCTAAAGCATTACTTGCCCAAGATTTTAGTCAAGAATTAGAACAACAGTTTGGAGCAAGCGAAAGTTGCCCTCATTGTGGTAGTCGCGATATACAGCCATATACCGAAGGAAAACGTCCCGCTTATTTGGTTTTTCTATTGCTTGGTTTTCCGCTCTTTTTTTATAAAAATGGAACGAAGTGTAAACAGTGCCAACATTTTTGGAGTTAGTGCTCTATTGGAAAATCGGCAAGATATTTTAAATAAGCAAACTTTAGATCAAATAAATTACTTACTAGAAAATATCGTAAAATTTGATTAACAAAACCAACGCAACATTCAACAGGATTTTGAAGTTGAAGAGATAGTCAAAGACGATGTGGATTTTCATATTGAAAAATTAGGTGATGATTGCTTAGAAAAAAATTGGGATTTCTAATCCATCCACTGATTGTGGTCAAAATAGATCATCTAAGTATCTAAGTATCTAAGTATCTAAGTATCTAAGTATCTAAGTTGGGAAAGTTGAAATATAGAGCTAAATCTAACATGTTCATATTTTGCTAAAATGAAACAACGGCTAAGCTTTAAGCTTGATATATTCTGTGTTGAGTTTATATGCTTATTTGTACAAGCATAAGTAGTTAATATTTGCTAAAAGCCGAATAATACAATTTACAAATAATGGATCAACATGGATAGAAATACTCCCATTTATGTTTCTTTAACAGGTACAAATAGCCATCTGATAAAAATTCCAGCTGGGCAAGGAAGCTTCTCAATTGGTCGAATCGGCATGGACAAGAAAAAGTTTGATGTTCTTGTTGAAGAAAATGCTGTAATCAATTGGGATGCTTTTAATACTTTTTATACGCCACATGGTCAACAAAATGTGCATTTGCATCCTTATGGAGATTGGCCAAGATTTTTTTATTATTGGGGAAATGATCAGGGTTTTACTGAATGGTCGAAGAAAAGAGTGATAGAAGATTTTTCTTGGCGACCTACGCAAGCAATTTGTCTAGATTTAAGTCATGCTCAGATTCATAACTTTTCAATCAAAGCAGATCAACATCCAATCACATTAGTTTTAAATCATGCTGATGATGAGTATAAGAAGGGGTTATATTCACTTCATTTGGCTGGTCATATTGAGCATTTTGAAATTATTACCACAGCAGCATATCCCCATATGAGAATAGAACCAACGACAAACAAAGATCCAATGGTGTCGGCATACCATCTTCCTGTTATTAAAAATTTAGCGGCAATAACTTCGTTAGATTTAGCTGTTAAACCTTTAGGCCAAGCTTTTGATTGTGAAAGCTTATTACAGTTTCCTAATTTAAAAAATCTAAACTTAACTGGAAATATAACCAATACAGCAAGTTTAAAACAACTTCAGCAACTTGAACGTATTGGAATACGCTATGCTGTAAATTTGGAAGGCTTTCCAGCTTTAAATACTTGGGAAAACTTAACGTCCTTTATTGGATGGAATATTGATGAAAAAATAGGGAAAAGGTTAAATGCTGAATTAAAGCATTTGGCTAAAGAAAAGCAATTGGACTATTCTTCGGTGTCTAAACTGAGGCGTTCAATATGGTTTACCACTGAATATGGAATTCCATTTGAAAACTGGGAAAGCAATAATGCAAAAATTGCGATCAAAGCATATAAATCTGCTTTAAAAGAAATCTCCAAGGCGAAGACGAAGCAAGATGTGAAAGGGGCAATTATTGGACTTGTTGAGATAATTAATACATTACCCAATATTGAAACTACTGAAAGAGAAGATACTGGTCTTGCTGTACTACAACTGGTTGAAGCTTCAACATTCGATATAGATCAAGAAACAGTGAATATTTGGTTTGATGAAATACGAGATTTTTAAAATATTCTGTTGTTAAGTAAAAAACGGCAAGATTTCTTACCATTTTTTAAATTAGGATTAGAAGCTATATCCCGTAATTTACGATCGCCACGACGATTTTTCTGTCGTTGCAAAAATAGATTCAGCTTTTAGTTGAATCGGTGTGGAAGAAGTTGCATATGCAGAGAACTCCATTGAATTATCCGTGCCACACTATTTAATCAATCCACTTCAGTATGTCTAAAAAGCGGATTTGGTTGCACTTGGTGGATAATGTTATGTTAGTAAAGGCTTAAAATCAGGCAGTAAAATAAATGATAAAACAGCAAGAAAAACTGAGTCCGTTGCAAGTTGAAAACCTATTAAAAACATTAGCACAGCGTTTTCAGCAGCATACAGAACGACATGCACAAATGAGCTGGGATTTTGTCCAAAAACAACTTTTGCTTTGTCCTGAAAAGTTATGGGCTTTACAACAAATGGAAATGACTGGCGGTGAGCCTGATGTGGTTGTTTTACCGAACACAGATGGTGTGTATTTTTTTGATTGTGCAATTGAGTCGCCAAAAGGGCGGCGTAGTCTGTGTTATGACCGAGAGGCATTACTCAGTCGCAAGGATCATCCTCCTGAAGATACCGTGATCGACTGGGTAAATAAGCATGCCTTGGCACTAATGACTGAACAACAGTATTATGCTCTACAGCAAATATTCAATTTTGACTTAAAAACATCCAGCTGGGTCGAAACTCCAACGATATTACGTCAGCAAGGCGGGGCGATCTTTTGTGATCAGCGTTATGGGCGTACATTTACCTATCATAATGGTGCTGCCTCATATTATGCGAGCCGTGGGTTTCGAACCTATATCAAACTTTAATTGTTAAAAATTGACAGCGTGAAATCCTAAGATTCTGTCAAGCTTGTTTGTATTTTTGGTGTTTAGATATAACTGCTGTTATATCCTACATATTGATATTTAAATTAATGATTTTCAGTTTTGGTTTGGGGAGCTGTATGCCTATCCAACCATGACATTCATGTTGCTAAACGAAAGATCTGTCATAGATGATGAAATGATATGTACACTATTTATAAAAGCGCTAAATTTATATGATGGTTACTCAGCTAATGAATATGTATTTTATAAAATGAGCTTTTGAATTATTGAGTCGAAAAAAACGGCAAGATCACTTGCCGTTTTTTATTAATGGTTCGGATTAGAAGTTATATTCCATACCTAAGCCAATAACAGTTTTCTTTTTCTCTGGTGTAGATGTAGTTGACCAATCACGCTTTTGTTGACCAACAACACCGTAGAAGCGAGCTTGCTTGTTGATGTTGTAATCAGCGCCAATCCCGTAAAGGTCTTGTTTACGATCATCACGGCCATCTAGTTCTGTCGTTGCAGAAATATATTCAGCTTTTAGCTTAATCGGTGTAGAAGGAATTGCATATGCAGCAGTGATGCCATAAGCATTTTCTTTCAAGCCTTTGAATGATGTTACTGTAGTACCAGAAGTGGTTGCAACAGTATCATCAGACGGTTTAGCAGTTTGCCATAATGCACCAAATACTAAGCCATCAAGACCCGCAGGTTTCAAGTCTACAGAACCTGTAACACGGATTGCGTCAGAGTAGATTGTGTTGCTACCTAATTCAGAGTTATATGCATTATATTTAGATGCAACACCGAAGTTACCTGCAACAGCAGCAGCAAAACCGTAGTCTTTGTTGTCATAAGTAAGTGATGTAGAGATACCATCACCGAAACTATCACGGCTACCTTTTTGACCTTTAGCATCATTTTTTAAAGCAGATGATTCTTCACCTTGCTGGAACATGATGTTGAAAGCTAAACCAGCCAATAATTTTTTATCAGTTTCAAAACCGATCACGTTTTTTAAACGATCTTCACCAACTAAAATCGCAGTCATATCGAGTTCGTTGTGATCGTTGAAGATATCTTGGTTGTTACCAGCAGCATTTTTGAAATATGAATCAAACTGACCAACTTTTAACGTTGCGATACCGTCTGATTTAATCCCCACGAAACGGTTACGGTTAGTAAAAGCATCGCCATCACCATCAGCACTGATTTGCCATTCTGCCAAGTAAACAGCAGATAATTTATCTGTTAATTTCTCTTCGCCTTTAACACCAATACGAGAAGCGTTAGAGTTTACTTTAGTTACGCTTTCGTCTTTAAAGCCATTCTTATCAATTTGATCTAAAGTTACGTTGAATTTACCATACAATGTTGGCGCTGCTTGAGCTGCGCTTATGCTAAGGGTGGCGATTGCTGCAGCGAGTAGCACTTTTTTCATTGAGATTTCTCCAAAACATGTTCAATGGGTTTGCAGTTACTTTTTTTATTCAGTAAGTGTGGGTTTGTGCACTACTTACTAACTTGCATGCAGTATCTGTAAACTTTGTTACATATCAGTGAAGAAAAAATGACAATTTAATGACGCGGATTTAACATTTGTGTAATTTGAATAAAAAAATGAGGCTTGATTAGCCCCATTGATTCTAAAAAGGTTTTTAATTAAGCCAGTGCAGCCTTAATTTTTTCAGCAAACCCTTTAATTTTTTCCTGATCGCCCATTTGAATAGCATGACGACCTAATTCATGCACCGAGCTCGGAATCAAATGAAAGTGTACATGAGGTACAGTTTGTCCAGCAGCAGCTCCAGAAAGTTGCATCAATACAATACCTTGAGCATCCAAAGCTGTTTCAATTGCTTGTGCTATTTTTTGCACAATCTTGATTGTATAAGCTGCAATTTCAGGATCTAAGTCGAGCAATGTCACAGCTGGCGTCTTCGGAATAATCAGGGTATGCCCATCGGCTTGCGGCATGATATCCATAAATGCAAGCACATGATCATCTTCATAAACTTTAATTGCAGGAAGTTCACCACGTAAAATTCGTGCAAATATATTCTGATCATCATAAGCCATGTTTATTTCCTTGAAGGTGTGAATGCGATTATTTACAGTTCAATTCTTTCTGACGTTCCTTGATAGAGTCAAGTTTTTGCTGCTCTTTTTCAGAAAATTTAGGCTTACTTGTATAACAATTGTCATTATTATATTTTGCTTTTGCTTCAGGATCTTTAAAACAGAACCCTTTTGATGCATAAATGACATTGTAATCATCTTGCAATTTTTTACATTCTTGGGTGTTATCAGCAAAAGCGTGACTAGCGACTAAAATAGATAAACTAGAAAGTGTAGCAATTACATATTTATTCATGATACGACCTCGAAATTGACATATTTACATGTCACTTAATGTGATTATAAGGTTTAGTTGTGATTATTCAATGACGAAAAATTAATCTAATGTAATTTTGCTCCATGATTCATACATTTTTACCGCGGTAGAAAAATCGCTATCAGGCTCTGAAAGACTATTGGCTGCGGTAATTAAGCTTTGTGTTAAACCAAGAATAGGTGCTGATAATCTTGCATCACGAACTAAATCAATGGCAATACCTGTATCTTTTGCCAATAAGGGTAAAGCAAAGGTCAGTGGAAAGCTACGATTGAGGATACGTTGCGGTAGTGCAGTTTCAGTCACACCACTTTTACCACTGGATGCATTGATACAATCAAGCGCTTCATTTAAATCTACCCCATGTGCTTTCAGCGTGGTAAATCCTTCAGCGGCAGCACATAAATGAACCGCCATCATCATATTATTTACAGCTTTTACTGCAAAGCCTGCACCTGAGTCACCAACACGTTTAATTAATTTACCCATCGCCTGCATTGCAGGTAGGGCAATTTGAAATGCTTCTGCCGCACCGCCAACCATAAAGGTCAGTGTTGCATTTTCAGCGCCAATGGTTTGACCACTTACAGGTGCATCTAAGAAGTGAATATTATTTTTGAGCAGATACTCAGACTGTTTACGCGCAGCATCAGGTACACCACTGGTACAGTCGACCCAAATCGCGCCATTTTTGATCTTTAAATCTTGGATTAAATCATCGATATCTTGGCTGGTTGGTAAACATGAAAAAATAATATCAGCTTGCACCGCTTGATCGAGTTCGACAGCTTGAGTACCAAACTCAGTTGCATGTTGCTTGGCCTTTGCAAAATTTCGATTCCATACATATACGGTATCAAAATGTTTGGGTAAATGTGCTGCCATACGATAGCCCATTGCGCCTAAACCAATAAATGCAACTGTAGTCTTCATATCTATCTCTTAAATTTTTGTCGATCTTTGTTCTAACCATCTGGACAGTGTAGGCCAAAATTCATCTGCACTTTTTTGACTAGACATTAGCCCTAAATGTCCCCCAGGAATAAGAGTAAACGTGACATCAGTACTCTTTGTCAATTCGCTTAAAGGCTTAACTGCATCTGCGGTGACCATTTGATCATTTTTTCCAGCCCCAATCATCAATGAACAGTCGATATTGCGAAGTTCAATTTTATGGTTACTGAGCTGAATTGCCCCATTTTTCAGTGGATTTTGTAGCCAAACATTAAATAACATGTCTTGATTGACACCACCGGGGTAATCCACCATGTGATTTAAAAAATTTCCAAGGGTAGCGTGTTCATGTAAGAGCTCTTTGTCGTCTAAATTTAGCAACAATTGTTTATGCCCCTCATACCAACCCTTTGGATCTAAAATCTTAAAGCCAATGGCATTGAGTAAACCCGGAGTATGGATCAGTTTTTTTGGTAAACCACCTTTATATAAAGTATCTTTCAGTTTTTGATTCTTTATAATCAAATTATTTATTTTTTGATAAAGTTTACCGATACCACCCGATGCATAACTGTCAATTGGGCTGGCCAGTATAATTAAGTTTTTAACATAATTGGGTTGACGTAATGCCGTGTAAAGTAATACAAAAATGCCGGCCATGCTCCAGCCATGCAATGAGATTTGCTCACTTTGGGCATGTTCTCGGATTTTATTAATGCATAGCGGCATAGCTTCATCAATAAAATATAAAAAGTTTAAGTTGCGATCTTGATAACTGAGTTTTCCCCAATCCAATAAATACACATCATAGCCTTGTTCGGTAAAATATTTGATAAGTGAACGATAAGGGTAGAGGTCGTAAATTGCCATATTGATCGACAATGGCGCTGTAAAAACCAAAGGTTCCTTAAATTTTTTTTCAGCAGCTGCGTAGTAACGCACTTTGGTTTGATGATGCTCCGCAATAATTTCATAAGGGGTACTTTGAGATAAAACCAATGACTTACCATTGAAGATACGTGTGGTTAGATTCTTCAATTTGGATTTGCGCTGTTGGAACTTAGCTGATACTTGTGTCATAAGCGGTGATTGTCTCATTTTTATGCAGATTTAAGCGAAGTGTATGTGATAATTTACGATTTTACCTTGACCTTAAATACATAGGGCGCTCAAAATGTTGGCAATATTTTACAAAGGCAGTTTTTGGACTGAGTAGTTGAAATGAGCCAGCACGACGACATTGAATACCAACTTGATACTTTAGCGATTCGTACAGGTCATACACGTAGTTTTGAAGGTGAACATAGTGAGCCAATTTTCCTCACTTCGTCATTCGTGTATGAAAATGCAGCGGAAGCAGCAGCAAAATTCTCTGGTGCTGAACCAGGTAATATTTATTCACGTTTTACCAATCCAACTGTAGCAATGTTTGAAACGCGTTTAGCTGCACTAGAAGGTGGTGAGCGCGCTGTGGCAACAAGTTCAGGTATGGCTGCAATTATGGCCGTTGCAATGTCGTTCTTAAAAGCAGGCGATCATGTGATTTGTTCACGTGCTGTTTTTGGTTCTACAGTTTCATTATTTGAAAAATATGTCGCTAAATTTAATGTCGCAGTGACTTTTGTTGATTTAACTGATTTAACCGCTTGGCAAGACGCGGTCCGTTCTGAAACTCGATTACTGTTTGTTGAGTCACCATCAAATCCCTTGGCTGAAGTCGCAGATATTCAAGCATTATCAGATTTAGCACATGCAAATGATGCTTTATTGGCGATTGATAACAGTTTTTGCACACCAATTTTGCAGCGTCCATTACAATTTGGTGCAGATTTAGTGATTTACTCTGCCACCAAATATCTAGATGGACAAGGTCGTGCACTGGGTGGTGCTGTGGTCGGTAATCACAAATTACTTGAAGAAGTGTTTGGTTATGTTCGTACCACTGGCCCATCGATGAGTCCATTCAATGCATGGGTCTTTTTGAAAGGTTTAGAAACCTTAAGACTGCGTATGAAAGCGCATTCTGAAAGTGCACAAAAAATTGCCGAGTGGCTGGTTGCTCATCCAAAAGTGGAAAAGGTTTATTTTGCTGGCTTAGCAGATCATGTTGGGCATGAGTTAGCAGCCAAACAACAAACTGGTTTTGGTGGAATCGTTTCTTTTGAAGTGAAAGGTGAACGAGAAGGTGCTTGGAAAGTTATTGACCATACACAATTTATCTCGATTACAGGTAATTTAGGTGATGCCAAGTCAACAATTACCCATCCAGCAACAACGACTCATGGTAAGCTTTCTCCTGAAGCAAAAGCAGCAGCAGGTATTCGTGAAGGTTTAATTCGTTTGTCTGTTGGCTTAGAAGATGTCGATGATATTATCCGTGACCTTTCTCATGGATTAGATTTAATTTAAGATAAGCAAAATTTGCAAAACAGTTTCTTTCATTTTCTTTCATTTTCTTCTAGGTTTTTAAAAACTAGCCATGAAAGTGCAAGACAAAGATTTAATTTAGGACTTTTGTTCGGAGTATTTTATGAACATTAATATGCTTATGCAGCAAGCGCAACGTATGCAGAAAGATATGGAAAGCAACGTTAAAAAGGCAAAAGAACAACTTGCTCAAACTGAAGTGAATGCTGAAGCTGGTGGCGGTTTGGTAAAAGTAACAATGACTTGCCGTAATGTTGTTAAGCGTATCGAAATCAGTCCAGATTTGTTACAAGACGATCCAGATATGATTGAAGACTTGATTGCAGCAGCAATGAATGACGCGGCTCGCCAAGCTGAAGTCATTACAGAAGCGAAGATGAAAGAAGCCAATTCAGGTATGGGTTTACCACCAGGTCTTTCAGGTTTGTTCTAAGGAATCATAGGTGTTTAGCGACCGTTTTGATCAACTCGTACAAGCTTTACGAATCTTACCCAGCGTTGGGCCGAAATCGGCTCAACGTATGGCACTCCATCTGATCATGAAAAATAAAGAAGGTGCTATTGGTTTGGCGCATGCGCTAAATGAAGCAACTTCCTATATTCATGAGTGTAGTGTTTGTCATTCTTTAACTGAAAATGAAGTCTGTGATATTTGTTGCTCAAATGATCGGGATGATCAGCTGCTTTGTGTGGTTGAGTCTCCTGCAGATGTAATGGCAATAGAACAGTCTGGTAGCTTTAGAGGCAAATATCATGTATTGGGTGGGCATTTGTCGCCATTAGATGGTATTGGTCCTGAAGAAATAGGTATTCCATATTTAGTGCAGCGTTTAACCGATGGTAAAATTACTGAAGTAATTTTAGCCACCAATGCAACAGTAGAAGGGCAAGCGACTGCGCATTATCTTGTAGAAGCGACAAAACATTTGTCTTTGCAAATGACACGAATCGCACAAGGTGTTCCACAAGGTGGTGAATTGGAATATGTGGATAGTCATACATTGAGTCAGGCTGTTCATAATCGCATGAGAATGAAATAGCGATCTTAGACTTGGTATCATTTAGAGTTTGTTGAGCTTGGGTGTTTAGCGTAAATGCGATAACGATTAAAAGATCAACAAACTCTGTCTCATTTAAAAATTATTTACATTCAATCTAAATTTTTTAGGTAAACTCAAGCTAAAGCAATGATTAGCCATGTTATTTATTACTTTAAAATATACTTTTATTAAGTTGTAAAACCTATATATAAAATAAATATTCACAAGAAACTTTATTGAAAAATAAGGTGTTTACGGAGAATTAGTTTAAAAATATTATATTTAAATTTTATATATTAAGGTAAAATCATATTTCATTTGAATGTAACATTTTGACTTAAACTGACATGTTTCAATTTATTAATCAACAGACCGATCTCGAACATGTGTTGAACTTGATGCAACATACCTCGACTTATGGTCTAGACACTGAATTTATTAAAGTCGACACACTTTGGCCAAAACTCGGTGTATTCCAAATTAATGTCAATGGTCAAGTATTTTTGCTCGACGGCACAACCTTAAATTTAGATCGCTTTTGGTTTCAACTTTTTCAAGCACAGCAAAATATTTTTCATGCTTGTGGAGAAGATATTGATCTCATTTATCATTATGCAGATCAGAAAAATCTGAAGAATGTCTTCGATACCCAAGTGGGGTTGTCTTTTTTAGGACATGGTCTACAAGTCAGTTATCAAAATGCATTGAAATTGGTGTTAGAGATTGATATTGATAAAGATCAAACACGTTCAGATTGGCTGGCTCGACCATTAACAGATGAACAAATGAATTATGCAGCCAATGATGTTTTATACATTATGCGTCTGGCTGAAAAAGTAAAAGCTGAATTGGTCGATAAAAGCTTATACTCACATGTGCTTGAAGATTGTCAAAATTTAACCTTTGAAATTGCTTCAGAAACACCAAAAGAAAAATTATATTGTGATATTGGTAATTATCGTCATTCCAGAAAACAATTGATGCAATTGCAACAATTAAGTGTTTGGCGTGAAGAAATGGTCAAAGCACTCAATCAACCACGTAGCTTTATTCTAAAAAATGCCACGATGATTGATTTGGTTGAAGTTAATCCTAAAAATAATTTTCAATTGTCCTCTGTGAAGGGAATACGTCCAAATATTGTGCGAGAGCATGGAAAAACAATTTTAGATTTATTGAAATTCCTACCTGAAACCGATGAATGGCCATTGCGTATTGCACGTCCAATCAAGCATTCTTCTCAGGGAATCACCCTTGAAGTAGATGAGTTAATTTCTCAGGTTTCATTTGAAATGCAAGTACCTAAAGAAGTACTTATGCGTAAAAAATGGTTAAATGCCTTGTATCATCATGTGGTATTTCATGGCAATGAACAGGATTTACCCGGTTATTTGTTGGGGTGGCGCTATGAATTGCTTACCCAGCCACTTATCCATCTGTTACAAGAAGATATTAAGTTTTTAAGTATGCAGATGAAGGTCAATGAATAGCTGCTGTTGTTTAGATGAATAATCACCAATAGCCAAGAAAGCTTACTGCGTTATTGTTGATCAAAGATTTAGCAATTGGACATAAATAACGACTGATGCGTTAACTTTCGATAATGTATCCGTCGTTTTTTTCATGTATGCTGTCAACTAAGTTTTACTGAAGCTGTTGTTTAAAATGCATTGTGATATTTATAAATCGAGCAAAAAAGATGAAATGTATCTTTATGTGGCTCGCCCAAATCATCCAAATACAGACGAAAGTGCAGATCCCTTAGCGGCTCTTTCTGAGCCACTACGTGTTGCCTTTGGTCGTGCAACGCATGTAATGCATCTTGAACTGAGCGAAGCTCGACCTTTGGCACGTGTAAATGTGTTACATGTAATCGATTCACTCAATACAAAAGGCTTCTTTATTCAAATGCCGCCAGAAGGTTTAATTAACCCAAATGCGGTTGAACCAGAGGGATTACGTGGTGCTTGATCAGTTATCAGGAATATGGGCAAATTTTTTAGATCTATTTGATGCTATCCCAGAAGATAATATCGCAATAACCGTCTATATTCTTGGGACGCTGTTGATTTTATGGTGCTGGTATTCGATTTCAAAACGATTGCCATCGCCACTTGGCGGTATTACATGGATCATTGTATTTGCCGTTCTTGCAACCCCGACCATTTCTGAAGGACCAAACTCAGCGATTGCGCCAGCAATATTTGGACTGTTATTTGGTATTCTGACCAAGGATTCACCATTGATTTGGTCAAATCTTGCCTTAATTACTTTTGTCATGGGTATTGGTTTAGTCATTGGATTTTTTTGGTCTAAATACAAAACCACGAAAAATACTCAAGCAAGCGCTGTAGCAAAAAATATTTCACCACTTTAAATAAAAAATAAAGGTAAGTTATGTCTGTCGATTCTCAACAATTCACAGGTACTGAACAGTATATCGCAACGGATAGTTTAAAACTGGCTGTAAAAGCAGCTCGAGCATTGCAAAAGCCATTATTGGTGAAAGGCGAACCTGGTACAGGTAAAACCTTATTGGCTGAACAAGTTGCTGAGAGTCTAGGTCTTAAATTAATTACTTGGCACATTAAATCTACAACCAAAGCACAGCAAGGTTTGTATGAATATGATGCAGTTTCTCGTTTACGTGATAGCCAGTTGGGTGATGACCGTGTTTACGATATTAAAAACTACATCAAACCAGGTAAGTTATGGGATGCATTTACCAGTGAAGAACGCTGTGTATTGTTGATTGATGAAATAGACAAAGCAGATATTGAATTTCCAAATGACTTGCTACATGAATTAGACAAAATGTCATTTTTTGTCTATGAAACGGGCGAAACCATTACGGCAACCCAACGTCCGATCGTAATCATTACTTCAAATAATGAAAAAGAACTACCTGACGCATTTTTACGTCGTTGTTTTTTTCATTATATTGAATTTCCTGATGAAGCAACGATGCGTGAAATTATCGCAGTTCATTTTCCGAATATCTCTGGAACATTGGTTTCAGAAGCATTACAAGTCTTCTTTAAATTACGTCAAGTGCCTGGCTTAAAAAAACCACCTTCAACATCTGAATTGATTGACTGGTTAAGCTTGTTAATGGCAGATGATATGCCAGAAGACATTTTGCGTAATCATGATAAATCAAAAGCGATTCCACCTTTATATGGTGCATTGATTAAAAATGAGCAAGATGTACAGTTGCTTGAACGCTTAGCCTTTATGTCACGTCGTTAATGAGGAGATCGCAACATGTTTGTGCGATTATTTTATACCCTCAGGAAATATGGTGTTCCAGTTTCAACACGAGAACTCATTGATCTCAACCAAGCAATTAGTGAAGGCTTGGTTTTTGCCGATCAAGATGATTTTTATCAATTAGTAAAGACAGTCATGGTCAAAGATGAACGCTTCTTTGACAAATTTGACCGTGCCATGAAAGATTATTTTGAAGGTATTCATACTTTTGATATCGATGATCTGCTCAGCAAAGTTCAAAAACTTCCCAAAGACTGGTTTGATTTAGAGTTACTTGAAAAACATCTCACACCTGAACAACGTGCTGAATTGCTGAAAGCAGGTTCGCTTGAAGAACTGATGAAGATGTTGGAAGAGCGCTTGCGTGAACAACACAAAAAACATCAAGGCGGCAACCGTATGGTCGGCACAGGTGGAACTTCACCGTTTGGTGCTTTTGGTGATCATCCTGAAGGCGTGAGAATTGGTGGTCCGAGCCGTAAAAATTCAGCAGTAAAAGTTTGGGAACAGCGTAAGTATCAAAATTTGGATGATGAACAAATTTTAGGTACTCGACAAATGCAAATGGCTTTACGTCGTTTACGTAAGTTTGCTCGTCAAGGCGCTGCAGAAGAATTAGACATTAACAGTACCATTTATGAAACTGCCAAACAGGGCATTTTAGATGTACAAATGGTGCCTGAACGGCGTAATCGTATTAAAGTTTTGATGTTGTTTGATGTGGGGGGGTCAATGGATTCACACATTGCACAATGTGAAAAATTGTTTAGTGCGGCAAAAACTGAATTTAAAACCTTAGAGTATTTCTATTTCCATAACTGTCTATATGACTATGTATGGAAAGATAATCATCGTCGTTCGTCTACCCGAATGAATACATGGGATTTATTTAATACCTATGGTAAAGACTATCGTGTAATTGTGGTAGGTGATGCAAGTATGGCACCTTATGAGCTGAAATCGGTCGGTGGTTCTGTCGAATATATGAATGATGAAGCTGGGGATGTATGGTTACGTCGCTTACGCAATCATTTTGAAAAAACAGCATGGTTAAATCCAGAAGAGCAAGGTTATTGGCATTACACGCAAACCATCGCATTAATTAAACAATTATTTGACGATCATATGTTTCCAATGACCCTGAAAGGCATTGAGGATATGACGAAATATTTATCACGGTAAATTAGAGTCTGTTGATATTGGCTGATTTATTAAATAGGGAAAGAAATGGATCATCAAATAAATGGTATTGCATTACCAAATGAACACGGCTTTTTTGGTGAATATGGTGGTCAATTTATTCCACCTCATTTAAAAGAAGCAATGGATGAAATCAATATTGCATATGAAGAAATTCGTAAAACGCCTGAATTTCAAAATGAATTGGCTGATTTATTTGCCAACTATGTAGGTCGCCCTAGTCCTTTATTTCATGCAAGACGCCTTTCTGATCAATTGGGTGGCGCACAAATCTATTTAAAGCGTGAAGATTTAAATCATACAGGTGCACATAAAATTAACCATTGTTTGGGCGAAGCTTTGCTTGCCAAATATATGGGAAAAACCAAAGTAATCGCAGAAACAGGTGCTGGTCAACATGGCGTTGCACTTGCAACCGCTTGTGCTTTGGTTGGCATTCCATGTGAAATTCATATGGGGCAGGTGGATATTGAAAAAGAGCATCCCAATGTTGTGAAAATGAAGATTTTGGGTGCAAAACTGGTTTCAGTCACTCAAGGTACTGCAACACTGAAAGATGCTGTAGATAGTGCATTTGAAGAATATTTAAAAGACCCTAAAAACTTTATTTATGCGATTGGTTCTGTGGTTGGACCGCATCCTTTCCCAAAAATGGTACGTGATTTCCAATCTATTATCGGCAATGAAATTAAAGTTCAAACCCAAGATCGCTTTGGCGCACAACCCGATTATGTGGTTGCGTGTGTAGGCGGTGGCTCAAATGCAATTGGCGCATTCACAGCATTTTTAAATGATGCAGAGGTTAAACTGGTTGGTGTGGAACCTGCAGGTCATGGTCTGGATACTCAACAGCATTCAGCAACATTGACTTTAGGAAAGCCAAGTCAGATTCATGGTATGGCTTGTTATGTACTAGAAGATGAACAGGGTGCACCATTGCCTGTGCACTCGATTGCATCTGGTTTGGATTATCCGGGTGTAGGCCCTCAACATAGCTTTTTAAAAGATTTAGGCCGTGTGGAATATTCTACATCAACTGATCAAGAGTGTTTAGATGCGTTTATGACCCTTTCACGCGTAGAAGGGATTGTTCCTGCATTGGAAAGTTCTCATGCTGTGGCGTGGGCAATTCGTGAAGCGCCTAAATTAGCGAAAGAAATCAAAATTGTTGTAAACCTTTCTGGGCGTGGTGATAAAGATGCCGACTATGTTGCTGAAAAGTTAAATCTAAACTGATAAAAAATTGATTTGATCTAAAAACCTAGCTTTGGCTAGGTTTTTTATTATTTCGTTAAATTTGAAATTCAGTCTTGGATTTCGTTTAATGAGCTCAATTGTTTATCCCCGTGATAAATGAAGACATACAACTCAAAGCTGGTGATTATTTCTATTATCTAGAAATTTAAAAAAGGTTTTACATGCAAGCTGAGTTGCCAATTTTCTGTACACAATAAAAAAACCCTCCACATGGAGGGTTATATTTTTATAATGTCACTTAACCTGAAATATATTGTCTTAACTGTTCAATCAATTTTCGTTGATCTTCCATGGTGGCTTTGACTAAATCACCAATAGAAACAAATCCAACCAACGTTTCACCTTCAATCACAGGTAAATGGCGTAAGTGTCCGTCAGTCATTAAATTTAAACATTCTTCAACCGTATGGCCACGTGTCACAGAAATCACTCTAGACGTCATAATTTCAGCGACCGTTGTATGGTCAGAGGTACGCTGCATAAGCGCAATTTTACGCGTATAGTCGCGTTCTGAGAGGATTCCGACGACCTTTGTATCTTGAGTGACAACCACAGCACCAATACCTTTGTTTGCCATAAGTGTAATGGCTTCTAATACTGTGGCAGAGGGTGAAATCGTATAAATTTCACGACCAATCTTATCTTGGATTACTTGTGCTACTGTCGTCATAATTATTCTTCCTTTTCTAGGGTGCTTACCAATCTGCACACCTTTAACTTAACTGTATTTTTTAACTTTGCAAATACTTTGCAGTCATAAAAATATAAAGTTTATTTTTTACAACAATTTTAAACCACTAAAAATATATCTTCGCCTTTAAGCTGGTTGAAATTGAACATGACTATGGAAAAAGAAATGCTCCATTTGAGAGGTTGAGAGTTTAAATTTCCGAGATGAGGAATTAAACAATGCAGGCATGATATTGAGTCGTGTTAATGTAGGTAACAGTGATTCTCTAAAATCTTTAGGTGTTATTCTGCGAGGGGTGTAGTGAGGCCAATGAATCTTTGCATACTGATGGGCTTGAACAGCGTTTAGCCAAAAAGGAAAATAAACTTCATTTGAACCAGACTTCATTGCCCAGCCATCGTGGTAAAGTCCCCAAAGTACACCACAATACATGAGTGATTTTAAAATAGAAATTTTAATAAACAATTCATTCGAAATGGGTTGAAGATGAATATACTTTTTCATAATTAACAATCTTATTTAGTACATTGCCTATTGTAGTTGAAATTCTTATAAGAACTGTTGGTGCTTTATGCTCAATCGTAAGCATTTATTAAAACAATAAAAAATGTATTGAAAGCGTAATGATTTATTAAAAAATAAAAAAGATAGGGGTTAAAAAAACGCCACCTAGGTGACGTTTTATTATGCTTGCATGGTTGCCATCTTTTGCCAATATTGGGCTTTTAGAGAATCACGTTCAACGCGGAAACCTTGGTAGTAAAGTTCTGCAAGAAACATTGCTGCTTTACCATGACCCGCTTTCGCCGCATCTTCTAATGCTTTTACCGCTTCTACAAAGTTCATTTCACACTGGATTGTATTTACAGCATCTGCATAAACATGTTCTAAGTCTTGGTGAGAGATTTGATGAATCATATATAACTCCTTATTGTAATTATGATCTTTTAACATAGCTCCCCAACGGAGCTTATACTTAACTAATCTAACTTAACTTTATTAAACTAATATTACAATTAGCCTTGGTTGTCAAGCGATTTGAAATCTATGCTTGACGAAGATAAGATTACATGATTAAACATTAATCAGAAATAATATTTATTAAAATCAATATGAGAATTAAGACAAAGGGAGAGCAAAATGACAAACACTATAGATGGCTTTATTTTTGATGTACCCGCTGCTGAGTCTCAGATCGTAGAATTAGCTCAGTATCACCGTAAACAACTGGATGAGGCAATTTATCATCAAGAAATCCATCTTGGGGATTATTGTTTAGCCCAGCGTAAACGCGTGTACGATTATACCCGAAACTTAAATCCAGTGCAAAAAGCGGGCTTTTATCGAATCTATGATGGTGAATTAAGGCGTCTTGCTGATGATGATGATTTGCATCCTGCACATGCAGAAGGGGGAGTGAGTATCTTTGCTGTCAGTATTGCATTGGCAATAATCGCGATTATTTTATATTTCGCATTCTTACGTGCAACGATCCTTTAATTGGCACGATATAGAAATGATTCACGCATTATTTAACTTGGCTCAAGCCCTTTTCTTGAATAAGAGAAGAGGGCTTTAAATTTCATATCGACAGGCGATGATATCTATGGGGAGAATATTTAAGCGCTGTCGTTCTCGCAATTTTGATCTTAAAGATCATCTTACAACCGATCTTCAGCTGTCTTGAAGAAAGGCCTATATTTTTATGGTCAGGATGATAAACTATCTGTAATTAGAGGTAGTTCATGCAAAAATTCAAAGATTATTTTCAAAAATTATTCTATTCATTTCCTGTGGAAAAAATCTTGAATTCTTTTGTTGTTGTGATCATCGCACTGATGATTTTTCTTGCAACATTGGCTTTAACACGGCCAATTAATCCAGATCAATACAAATATGTGATGCAATATTCACAACAAGCCGCCAATCCCAAGACGCAAAAAATTGCCAATCAATTGCGCCACCAAGATCGTATTTATGTGGTTGAATATTTACGCCTACTACGTGCCTATCATTTTGAAAATCAACAAGTAAAACGATATCCTGCGGTAGATAGTAAAGACCCGCAATAATTGATAATACTCATTTGGCTGGTTCCGCTTGCGGGCGAATTGTTTTTTGAATGATCAAAGTTGGGACATCTGGCATGGCTTGCGTATCCACTTGTTTGTTTTGATTTGTACTGGATTGATCTGGGTTGGCTAAATCCGCACTTAACATGTCTTTTAATGCAGTTTGATCCAATGTTGGTGCAACAACAACCAAAGTGAGACGATCCGCACGAAGATGTTTTTGAATGGCTTTTTGAACTTGTTTGGTGGTGACTTGGCTCAATTGCTTTTGATATTGGGTCAAATAATCCGCAGGAAGTTGATAAAAACCAATCGATGCGATTTGGGCATTGATATTGGCATTGGAACTAAAGGTCATTGGAAATGAACGTAACATGCCTTCTTTGGTTTCTTCGAGCTGTTTTCTTTGGATTGGATTTTTTACAAAATCACGTAAGGCTTGATGTGCAACTTTGATACTGTCCATCAATTGATTTTGTTCAGTGGAATAACTCAAACTAAAAAAACCCTGAGCCAATGTGGAGGTCAAATTACTATACGCTCCATAGGTATAACCCCGTTTAACCCGAAGTTCTTTCATTAAAATGGAATTAAATCCGCTTCCACCAAACATTTGATTGGCAACTTCTAATGCAACACGATCAGGATCGCTGCGCTGAATAGCCAAGTGCCCCATCATCACATTGGCTTGTGTTGAGTTAAATGGAATGTAATGGATATTAAAATCACTTTGATCTTGTGGTTCAGGAAGTGTTTGTGCAGCTTCACCTTGGGTTATATTTTGACTGATTAAATTGGCCAGTTGGGTTGCATCGGCTGCAGTTAAATTACCTGTAATCGCAATATTCATATTTTGGGCAACAAGCAGTTTTTGTCGATAAGCCCTAAGTAGTTCTGGGGTAATTTTTTTAAGGCTCCCATTGGTCCCTACAGTGGGTTCGGCATAAGGATGTTGTCCATATAACGCACGATAAAAGCGAATATTCATAATTCGACTTGGATTTTCTTGGATTTGCTTTTGCCCAACCTTGGTATTATTTAGCACAAGATTTAAACCCGATGGATTAAATTGTGCATGATTCAGCACATGCAACATGGTATTGATGGCAGGGTTTAATTTTTCAGGATCTGACAAGACCCGAAGTCGGACCACAAACATATCACGGTACGCGGTAACGCTAAATTGAGCGCCTAATCCTTCAAATGTAGACGCGATTTCTTTTGCTGTATATTGATCTGTACCTTCAGTGATCAGTTTGGCTGCCATATTTGCCATACCATACAAACCTTTTCCTAGAGCTTCATCCTGTGACGAACCTGCATTAAAGGTGAGTTGAATATCGACAATAGGCAGGTCGGTGGCTGAAACAAACAGTGTTCTGACTTTTTGGTTGTTGGAGAGGTCTTGAACAAAGGGTGCTTGGTACTGTTGATGTTTATCTAAATTTTTTAAGCTCTGTAAGGTCGAATTTGCTTTAAGTGCTGAATCATCTATAACCGCATCCGTTTCATCATGATTGTCTAATTCAACCTCCGCATGGTTAAGGGGGGAGTAGAGTAAGCTGATGCACACAAATAGGGGTATTTTTATCGAATAGGTCGAGAATGGATTAAAATTCATGAGAGATCCTTTTTTATTCTTTTGTACTTTCAGGCATTAAATACAAACTACTCAGATTGGCTTTGACAAAATAAATATTGGCAATTCGTTGTAAATCTTGTGGTGTCACTTTGTCATAATGTTTGGGTAATTCATCCATTAAACGAAAACTTAGGCCGTTTACTTCTAAATTCCCAATCATATTGGCTTGTCCACCAATATCATCCTGACTATAGATTAAATTTGAAACGAAGTTGTTTTTGACACGATCGAGTTCAGTTTGATTGACCAATTCTGTTTTAAATAAATTCATCTCTTTTTCAATCGCTTTTTGTGCCTCATCCAGAGAAACATCATCACTTGGGATCGCGGAGATCATAAATAAACTGTCACCGCGATTATAGGGGTCATAACTGACACTGATTGCGGTCAGCACTTTTTTATCCCGAATCAGACGGTCTTGTAAGCGTGCGGAGATTCCGCCATCCAGTAAGGATTGGATAATGGTTAGTGCGTAAGCATCTTGTGGGTTTTTTGCTGTGGCAATGGATTTAACATTCCAAGCCATAAACAAGTTGGGGACTTGTACTGGCAACTGCACTTCCATGTGCCGATACCCCATTCGATCAAACTCTAAAACATCATTACGATCAGGAAGTTCTTTTTTTGGAATTGCCGCAAAATATTTTTCAACCTGTTTAAGTGCCTGTTCTGCATTGACATCTCCCACAATGACCAAAGTCGCATTATTGGGCGTGTACCATGTTTGATACCAATGTTTAAGGTCATCCAGACGAATATTCTGTAGGTTTTTCATAAAGCCAATCACTGGTTGACGATGGTGACTGGTTGGATAGGCGATCCATTTAAAACGTTCGTAGGCTAGATTTCGTGGGTTATCATCTGTCCGTTGTCGTCTTTCCTCCATAACCACTTTGATTTCAGGATCAAAATCTTGTTGTTTGAGGACCAGATTCGTCATACGGTCTGCTTCAAGTTCCAATGCCAATGGAAAATACTTCTTAGGGTAAAGCTGATAATAGTTGGTGTAATTTGTATATGTGGCAGCGTTGGTGCGGCCACCATAAATTCGACTCAAACGAGCAAACTCATCATCAGGAACTTTTTTGGTTCCTTTAAACATCATATGTTCAAGCACATGCGAAATACCAAGTACATTACCTGACTCATCACTACTCCCCACGCCGTACCAGATTTGGGTCATAACAATTGGTGAACGATGATCTTCACGGATAATCACTTTTAAACCATTTTTTAGTGTGGTTTCAAAGGTGGTCCTAGAGAGTTGGCTTTGAGGTGCTGCCTGAAGTTGCGTATTTACCGTGTTAAAAGATAAAAATAAAAGTGGCGCAAGTATAACTTTGGATTGTCTAAGAAGATTTAAGAATTTAGATTTCAGAATATACACAGATAACCCAAAAATTTATTTCAAATTTAGAACTATTCTTAAAAAATTAATGATTTAAAGCAAGGCTGGAATGTTGCATTTTGGTTTGCTTGTTTTATCGCTGCTTTAACGCTAAAAATGATGCAATCTATGCTAAACTCATTCTTTTTTAACGCTATGCTTTTCAAGGAATCGGCATGCAAGAACAGCAAAATAAATTCTTGATTGATGCGGATATCGGGGATGACGATGTCACATTACCTAGTTTACCAGCCGTCAATGTGCCTATTATTGAAAATAATGTAGAAACACCTAAAACGGAACCTGTTCAAACTGAGAGCCAAGACGAACAGATTGAATCGGCAGATGAAAAATCTAAAGGTGGCTTTTTTAGCCGCATGAAAGAAGGTTTGACCAAATCGCGTAAAAGCCTTGCCGATGGTATGGTCAATATCCTGATTGGTGGTAAAGAAATTGATGATGAGTTGCTCGAAGAAGTAGAAGAGCAACTTTTGGTTGCTGATATCGGGGTAGAGGCGACTAAAACCATTATTGCGAATTTGACTGAGCGTACAGAACGTGGTGATTTGATTTACTCACATTCATTGTATAAAGCGCTACAAGAAGAGCTGGTTGCTTTACTTGCACCTCGGGTAAAACCATTGCATATCGATCCCAATAAAAATCCATTTGTGATTTTGGTGGTGGGTGTAAATGGTGTGGGTAAAACCACCACGATTGGTAAATTAGCCAAACGTTTACAAGGTGAAGGCAAGAAAGTCATGCTTGCGGCAGGAGATACCTTCCGTGCAGCGGCAACTGAGCAACTTCAAATCTGGGGTGAACGTAACAATATTGCTGTCGTGGCTCAAGGCCATGGTGCAGATAGTGCTTCAGTCATTTTTGATGCCTTTGAAAGTGCACGTGCCAAAGGTGTGGACGTTTTAATTGCTGATACAGCAGGGCGTTTGCATAATAAAAGTAACTTGATGTCTGAGTTGACTAAAGTAAAACGTGTGATGCAAAAAATTGATGCAACTGCGCCACATGAAGTGATGTTGGTGGTGGATGCTGGTACTGGTCAAAACGCGATTAACCAAGTTGAAATGTTTGACGAAGCTGTAGGCTTAACAGGTTTAACCATTACCAAATTAGATGGAACAGCAAAGGGTGGTGTGTTGTTTAATATTGCCAGTCGTACCCATGTACCAATTCGATATATTGGTGTGGGTGAGAAGATTGATGATTTACGTCCATTCTCTGCAAAATCATTTGTCGCTGCACTGTTTGAAACAGATAAATAATTTAGAAAACTATTTATTTTAAATGAGACTCCGCTTTATGCGGAGTTTTTATTTTCTAAGATTGGGGTTGATGGTGGTATGTTATTGAAAGAAGGCATCATAAGAATGCCATCAAGTTGTACTTTAATGCGATGTCTAGAATCATCTGTTCAGATTTGCAATATTTTTACCACAAAACAAGCAATGAAAAGTATATAGGATATTTGCCATATTCTTATCATTGAAAAGCTCAAGGCAATAGGCTGAGTTTAATGGTAAATTTTAATTAAATTGTTTGATTAATAAATACTTTAATTACAATTCAAAAAGGGGACCACATAAAACACGATAGCATTTTAAAATGCCCGATTTCACATATTGTTCTAAATATAGAACACATTGTTATGTATATAAGCATGACGAAACTAAGAATGATGCAATACACTCAAACCATGTTAAATAACACGACCCATTTGGTCATAGAAGGATTAACACCATGTCATTTTTAAATCAAATCAAACAACGCCGTACAATTTATGCAATTGGTAGAGATTTAAGCTTAGACCAAGCGAAAATTGAAGAAATCATCAAAGATGCAATCAAGCATAGCCCATCTTCATTTAACTCACAGTCTTCTCGTGCTGTGATTTTATTTGGTGATTCACATGTTAAATTCTGGACAATCGTTTTAGAAACTTTACGTAAAATCGTTCCAGCTGAAGCATTTGAAGGAACTTCGGGTAAAATTAACAGCTTTATCGCTGGTGCTGGTTCAGTGTTGTTTTATGAAGATTTAAGCGTGATCAAAGCTCTACAAGAACAATTCCCATTATATGCTGATAATTTCCCAGTATGGTCTGAGCATTCAACTGGTATTGCACAATTTGCAACTTGGACTGCATTGGCTGAAGCGGGTATTGGTGCATCTTTACAACATTATAATCCAATCGTGGATGAAGAAGTGGCAGCAACATTTGATGTACCTGCTGACTGGAAACTTCGCGCACAATTAGTATTTGGTTCAATCGAAGCACCAGCGGGCGAAAAAACATTTATTGATGATGCAACACGCTTTAAAACTTTTAACTAAGTGAAGCATTTCGTTTTAAGCTAAGGTCTATTGCTTATTTAGCTTAGACCTTGCGATTCCAGAAACCTGTTTAGAATGAAAATTTTAAACAGGTTTTTTATGTGCAGCACGTTATCTCTACTTGTCGCCAGATAATAGATCGACGCTGTATAATTAAATAATCTAAAAAAGTATAAGTGGTTTAAAAAATTATGCGATTCCATCTTGTTGCTAAAGATTCCAATCATCTAAATTGAAACAATAAGATGAGATTTGAACAAACAGAAAAAATATAAGTGAGTCGAACAATTCTTTACACAGAATTATGGATTGGTTTTATCGACATTTAGCGCTATTCATGGCTTAATCTTTGCTCAAGGAATAAAAGTGTATAAAAAAATGGGAAAATTAGGGTTGATTCAGCACTTTGGTCTAATTTAGACATTTTAAAAAATTTATACACTGTTAAAAAGCGATTTAAGTTGATGATTTAGTTGATGGTGTTGCTGTATTTTTGATCATTATTTTTTAAGTTAATGTAGCTATTTTTTTTAATTAAAATGATCACTATTTAGCAATGTGATAGTACTATTCAGCATGGTTTAAATCGGTATACTAGAAACTCTTGTTATAAAAAGTAGCAATATCAGGAAAGACAATGACTGCACGTATTCAAAAAGGCAAGTTAGCGATTGCTAAAGAACTTTACGATTTCATCGAAAATGAAGCACTACCAGGTTCTGGTTTAGATAGTGAAACATACTGGAAAAACTTTGAGCAAGTTGTTGTCGATCTTAGCCCTAAGAATAAGGCGCTTTTAGCGAAGCGTGATGAGATTCAGGCTAAAATTGATGAATGGCACCGCAACAATAAATTTGAACTCCAAGCTTATAAAGCTTTCCTAAAAGAAATTGGCTACTTATTACCAGAAGTAGAAGATTTTCAAATCAGTACAGAAAATGTAGATGAAGAAATCGCATTATTGGCTGGTTCGCAGTTGGTAGTACCTGTGCGTAATGCACGTTATTGCTTAAATGCGGCAAATGCACGTTGGGGTTCTTTATACGATGCGCTTTACGGTTTTGACGTGATCTCTGAAGAAGGTGGCGCGGAAAAAGGTAAAGGCTATAACCCTGTTCGTGGCGATAAAGTTATCGCATTTGCTAAGAATTTCTTAAATGAAACATTCCCATTGGCAAATGGTTCACATGCAGATGCAACAAAATATGCTGTTGAAGGCAAAAAACTTGTTGTAAGCCTTAAAGATGGTTCAACCTCGACTTTGGCGAAAGAATCACAATTTGTCGGCTTTAATGGCGACGAATCTGCACCTGTTGAAATTGTACTTTTAAATAACGGCTTACACGTTGTTATTGAAATTGATGCAAATAGCCCAGTGGGTAAAACTGATGCGGCGGGTGTTAAAGATCTTGTTTTAGAAGCTGCTGTTACTACGATTCAAGATTTGGAAGATTCGATTGCTGCTGTAGATGCAGAAGAGAAAGTAGAAGGCTACCGTAACTGGTTAGGTCTAATGAAAGGTACGCTTGAAGAATCAATTGAGAAGAACGGTAAAACCGTGACGCGTACATTGAATAAAGATCGTACACATAAGAACTTGATCGGTGGTGAAACAACACTTCATGGTCGTTCATTGATGCTTCTTCGTAACGTTGGTCATTTAATGACGAACCCTGCGATCCTTGTAGATGGTGCTGAAATCTACGAAGGTATTATGGATGCTTTAATTACACCATTATTGACTTTTGCAGACATCAAAGGCCAAAACGAAAACAAAAACTCTCGTAAAGGGTCAATGTATATCGTTAAGCCAAAAATGCATGGTCCTGAAGAAGTTGCATTCGCTGTTGAATTGTTTGAACGTTCTGAACAAGCACTTGGCTTACCAGCGAAAACGTTGAAAATCGGGATTATGGATGAAGAACGCCGTACATCTGTAAACTTGAAAAACTGTATTGCACAGGCGAAAGACCGTACTATTTTCATCAATACTGGTTTCATGGACCGTACAGGTGATGAAATTCATACCTTTATGGAAGCAGGTCCTTTCGTTCGTAAAGGTGAAGTGAAAAGCCAAATTTGGTTCCCAGCTTATGAAAACCGTAATGTGATGGTCGGTCTACAAGCAGGTTTACGTGGTAAAGCACAGATTGGTAAAGGCATGTGGCCTAAACCTGACATGCTTTTAGACATGTATAAAACCAAAATTGAACATCCAGAAGCAGGTGCAAGCTGTGCATGGGTTCCTTCACCATCAGGTGCTGTGATTCACGCGATTCATTATCATCAATGTAATGTTTCAGCACGCCAACAAGAGTTATTGAAAACTGAAGCGCTTCCGTTAGATGACTTGTTGACACCGCCTTTAGCCACAGATACAAACTGGACTGAAGAAGAGAAGACCAAAGAGCTTGAAAATAACCTTCAAGGTATCTTGGGTTATGTTGTTCGTTGGGTTGATTTAGGTGTGGGGTGTTCTAAAGTGCCAGACATTAACAATGTCGGTTTAATGGAAGATCGCGCGACTTTACGTATTTCTTCTCAGCACGTTGCGAACTGGTTACGTCATGGTATTGTGACTAAAGCGCAAGTTGAAGAAGTTATGCAGCGTATGGCGAAAATTGTTGATGAACAAAATGCCAATGACTCTGAATATAGCAACATGGCACCTGGTTTTGACGGTTATGCATACAAAGCTGCTTATGATTTAGTATTCAAAGGTGGCGAACAGCCGTCTGGTTATACTGAGCCATTATTGCATGCGTATCGCTTAAAGTTAAAAGGCTATACAGGTGATTAATTTTATCGTCTAATTTATCCTATTAACTTATCAATAAAGCCTCTTCGGAGGCTTTATTATTTTTATGGTTGTCTAGTCCTGAAATAAGTTTACACATAGGAGACTTATTTTATGGAACATGAACAAAGCCAAAGAGTTAAACGTACCCAGAGAGATTATTCTTTTGCCTTTAAAATGATGGTTATTCAGGAAGTTG
>Ga0308156_1001478_pt1 | contig 27131 bp, 26 predicted proteins | sample PhyAR2_FD_201041 | JGI IMG/M metagenome (GOLD analysis project Ga0308156, IMG submission 201041) | Phyllosphere microbial communities from UC Gill Tract Community Farm, Albany, California, United States - DLSL A.R2 | ecosystem: Host-associated > Plants > Phyllosphere > Unclassified | place: USA... | reverse complement strand
TCTTGATTTCCCCTTTTGATTGGTTTTCGTCGACTTAATTCTAAAGGATATCAGGGTGTCTTTTCTAGTATTTTGCATTAAAAAAGATGTCGGTGATTGTTCACCAACATCAGAAAGTATAGAGCCATTTTTAATCAGAGTACCTTCAGTTTGTGCAAATGGTTAAAAAAAGTGTAAACTTAAACTAGTTCTCTGAAATAATCGATGAATTATTCTACAATTGAGTTAATTACAGCAAGAAAAAGGTGAATGAAAATATGAAAAAATGGTTTAGGAAAAAAAGAAATATCGATAACGAGGAGTTTCTTTCATCTGAAGAAAAAACACAATCAGTTAATACGAACGACATTCGGATTCCAAGCGATATAAATGGTTTGTCCGATCAAGAAGTCGAACAGCTATACGCAGAAGGAAAATACAATAAAGAAGTCGAAGATTTATCTAGAACGACAAAACAAATCATTTTAGATAATTCACTAACATTATTCAACTTTATCAACCTATTTTTAGCAATCGCAGTTTTTGCTGTGGGGTATCCGAAAAATGCTTTGTTTTTCTGGATTATTATCATAAATACAGCAATTGGTGTGATTCAAGAAATCCATGCCAAAAAAACGATCGACAAATTATCGATTGTCAATAAAACAGAAGTTACAGCTTTAAGAGATAAACGATTACTAAATATTTATCAAGATGAAATCGTACTGGGGGATGTTTTAGTTCTATCCTTAGGAAACCAAGTCCCTTCAGACGGAATCGTTTTACACGCTGAAGGAATGGAAGTGGATGAATCCTTATTAACAGGAGAGTCGGATAAAATCACAAAACAAAATGGCGATAAAATCATGAGTGGTAGTTTTATTACCGCTGGATTGGGATTTGTTAAAATCAATGCCGTAGGAGAAGACAACTTTGTTTCCAAACTATCTAAAGAGGCTAAGACAGAAAAACCGTCAACCTCTGAACTAATGAATTCGTTGAATCTTTTGATCAAAGGATTAACATTTGCCATTGTTCCTATTGGTTTATTGCTCTTTTGGTCACAGTATCAATCGACACAGTCATTTCCCAAAACTGTTTTAGGGGTTTCAGGTGCGTTGATCAGTATGATTCCAGAAGGCTTGATGCTTTTAACGAGTGTTGCATTTGCCGTCGGTGCTGCTAACTTAGCTAGAAAACAAACGTTGATCCAGCGACTATCATGTATAGAAACGCTTGCTCGTGTTGATACGATTTGCTTGGATAAGACCGGTACAATTACTGATGGGACGTTGACCTTTAAAGAACTGATTCCGCAAGCAGGCTTTCCAGCTAGTGAAATTGAACGTGCAATGAGTGAAATGATGGCTGGTTTATCTGATCAAAATGCTACGGCTAAAGTTCTGAGAACGAGATTTCCTTTAACTAAAACGGAATGGACAGTCAAAGAAGTGATTCCATTTTCTTCCGATCGAAAATGGAGTGGTGTGACGTTTAAAGAAAAAGGATCTTTTGTTATGGGGGCACCAGAATTTATTTATTCAGAAGTTCCGGCGGATTTAAGAGAAAAGTTAGCTCCTTATAATGAGCAAGGAGATCGTGTATTGATCTTAGTTCATTTTTCTGAAGAATTAACTAGACCGGAGTTACCACAAACGAAAGAGACTGTTGCGATTTTTATTATTGCGGATACGATTCGTGCGAATGCAGTTGATACGTTTTCATATTTTGCTAAACAAGATGTCACACTAAAAGTTATATCAGGGGATAACCCAATAACCGTATCACAAATAGCGAAGCAAGCAGGCATCGCCGGTGCAAAAAACTTTGTGGATATGAGTACGATTTCCGATTCAGCAGATTTTAATGAATTGGTTGAAAATACAACAGTTTTTGGCCGGGTAACCCCTTATCAAAAAAGAGAGTTGATTCAAGCCTTAAAACAAAATGGACATACAACATGTATGACGGGTGATGGCGTCAATGATATCCTGTCATTAAGAGAAGCGGATGTTAGTGTTGCAATGGCTAGTGGAAGTGATGCGGCTCGGGCGGTATCCGATGTTGTGTTGTTGAATTCTGATTTTAGTTCAATGATTCAAGTCTTGAATGAAGGCCGTAGAGTGATCAATAACATTGAACGAGTGGCATCAATGTATATGGTTAAAACGATATACTCAGCGATTCTGGCTGTAACATTTATCTTTTTATTCTTACCTTATCCATTTGCGCCGTTACAATTAACACCGATCAATACCTTAACAGTAGGGATTCCCTCTTTTATTTTGGCGTTAGAGCCTAATTATCAACGAATCAAAGGACATTTTTTAACGAATATCTTGCGAATCTCAGTTCCAGGCGCTTTGACAGTCGTTTTCAATATTTTAGTCTTGCAACTAGCGGGTATTTGGTTTGATTTATCCCATCAAGATGTTTCCACGATGTGTGTCTTGCTAACTGGCTGTGTTGGTTTTCAAGTGTTATTAAAAGCAGCTCGACCACTTGATTTGAAAAAACAAATCATGATTGGTTTGCTATTGATAGCATTCATTGCTTGTTTCCTATTCTTTGGCGATTTCTTTATGCTAACCTCACTCTTCACAAGAAATGTACTCTTCTACTTGCCGTTGATTTTAGGTAGTCGATCAATTTTCAATTACATCTCTTTATTTATGACTAGAGCAGTACATGAATTTGAAAAAAGAAGTGAAAATAGAAAAATCAAAAAGAAGAAGCGTGTGATTTAACTTATAAAAATAAAAAAAGTGAAACATTTCCAAAAAGAGGAAGTGTTTCACCTTTTTTTATGTTGACGTAGTAAGAATGACAATCATTTTCATTTAAGGCTTTTACCTTTGTTATTTGTTTAACTGAGCGTAATCTTAGTAATAGAGAATGAAGAGGGGAAAAAGGAGGAGTAAAAATGAAACATTTAACGAAATTGATCATAACAATCGTTACAGGTATTTTAGCGCTATTATTTGAATTTGTTTTTCACCAAGCTTCTTTAGCATTTGGCATCATTGTGATCACAGGTTCGGTAATGACTTTATCTATGTTGGTTGAAATGATTAAAACCTTAAAATCAGGGAGATATGGAGTAGATATATTAGCGATTACAGCGATTGTAGCGACACTAGCGGTAGGTGAGTATTGGGCAAGTTTGATGATCTTGATCATGCTGACTGGTGGTGATTCTTTAGAAGACTACGCTGCTAAACGAGCCAATAAAGAATTAAAGTCATTACTTGATAACTCACCTCAAAAAGCCCATCAGTTGGTTGACGGGACTCTACTGGATATTAGTGTTGAGAAAGTCAAAGTTGATGATGAGCTAGTCGTAAAGCCAGGAGAAATAGTTCCAGTAGATGGGGTTGTCATAAAAGGATCATCAACTGTTGATGAATCTTCATTAACTGGAGAATCTCGCCCAGAAAATAAAAATCAAGGGGATCCATTGATGTCTGGATCAATCAATGGGGATAGCTCTATCACGATGAAAGCGGAAAAAAGTGCAGCAGACAGCCAGTATCAAACCATTGTTAAACTAGTCAAAGAATCTGAAGCACAACCAGCTCACTTTGTTAGAATGGCGGATCGTTACGCCATTCCATTTACGATTACCGCATATGTAATTGCAGGTGTTGCTTGGTTTGTATCAAAAGACCCAACTAGATTTGCTGAAGTTTTAGTTGTAGCATCGCCATGTCCGCTGATTTTGGCAGCACCGATCGCACTTGTTGCTGGAATGAGTCGTTCAAGCAGAAATGGAATCGTTGTAAAAACAGGAACGACCTTGGAGAAAATGGCGGAAACACAATCAGTTGCCTTTGATAAGACTGGAACGATTACAAAAGGTGCCTTATCAGTAGCTCAAATTGTACCAGAGTCCGGTATTTCTAAAGAAGAATTGTTAGTGTTAGCAGCCAGTGCTGAACAAGAATCAACTCATATCTTGGCGCGCTCACTCCTTGCATATAAAGATACGCCCAAAAAGTTAAAAGAAGTTTCTGATTTAGCAGAAGTAACAAGTTCTGGGGTAAAAGCTATAATTGAAGGAAAAGAGATTCGTGTGGGAAAACCTGCATTCGTCTCACACCAAAAAATAGAAAAAATCGTAGATCAGACGACGATTTACATTTCTCAGGATGAAGTGTTCTTAGGCTACATCACTTTTACAGATACCATTCGTCCAGAAGCGAAAAAAACAATGGAAGAACTCCGTAAACTAAACGTGAACCATTTGCTGATGGTGACAGGAGATCATCAAACAGTTGCAGATACGATTGCTAAAGATGTTGGGATTACAGAAGTTTACGCAGAATGCTTACCCCAAGATAAAATAGATGTGCTAAAGAAAATTCCAGCTTCCAAACGTCCAGTAATCATGGTTGGAGATGGTGTAAATGATGCGCCTTCTTTAGCAATTGCTGATGTTGGCATTGCAATGGGGGCTCACGGGGCAACAGCAGCGAGTGAAACCGCTGATGCTGTTATCTTAAAAGATGACCTAGAAAAAGTAAGTACAGCTGTAAAGATTTCAAAAGATACAATGAAAATCGCCAAACAATCTGTCTTGATCGGAATTTTGATTTGTACAATCTTGATGTTAATCGCAAGTACGGGAATTATACCAGCGTTATTTGGTGCAATTTTACAAGAAGTAGTGGATACTGTTTCTATTCTATCCTCTCTACGTGCCAAGAATGACTGAGTACAATGAAGAAAGTGTGTGTGGCTAGCGAGAAAAGATAGTTGCAGCAAATGACTTAAGTTGTTAGAATCAAAAGAAGAAACTAATAAAAAACAGATGTAATTTTATTGTTAGTTAACGTTGAAAGTTAGCTTATACATTAGGAGGAAAACAAGATGGATGGAAGTAAAATAAACGACAAAGCAGTGACAGAAGAGATGCTTTTAGAAGAAGGGTATCGTAAATATTCAGGTGAGGATTTGGACATTTATTACAGCAAAGATATTTGTGCCCATATTGGAAACTGTGTTCGTGGAAATCCAGCTGTTTTTGAAGTGGGACGTCGTCCATGGATCATAGCTGATAATGGCGGTATTGAAGAAGATATCCGCGTGATCAATACTTGTCCAAGTGGTGCTTTAAAATACATTCGAAAGGATGGCAAATAGCTATGGAAATTAAAGAAGAAGAAAATCGCTTTGTATTATTTAATGATGAAAATCAAGAAATTGGTGAAATGACTTGGTCGAATGCTGGTGATAAAATGATGATCATCGATCATACTTTTGTTGACCCTACATACAGAGGTCAAAAACTAGCGGAAAAATTGGTCTTAAATGGTGTAGAAAAAGCACGCCGTGAAGGAAAGAAAATCATTCCGCTTTGTCCTTTTGCTAAAAAAGAGTTTGATACAAAACCTGAATATGGGGACGTTTTAAGAAAATAGAAAAAAGATCTGTGCTGGATTAGACCAGCACAGATCTTTTTTAAACTAGGAACGAAAGTTGAACTGGTATTTGTCTGAAAAATATGCTAAAGTATAATAGATGTATTTTGTGAATAAGGGAGAATTAGACTATGTATAATTTTATTTTAACACTTGTAATCATCCTTTCAGTAGTGATGGTTATTGCCGTTATGATGCAACCAAGTAAACAAAACAGTGCAGCAAGTGCATTTACAGGTGGTGCAGATAAACTTTTCGGTAAACAAAAAGCACGTGGATTTGAAGCTGTGATGCAACGCGCAACAGCAATTATCGGTGCAGTTTGGATGTTACTATTATTTATTTTAGTATTATTATCATCAAAGTAAGACCTTTGAAGTCCTTCATTTACTGAAGGACTTTTTTTCTTTAAAAAAATTGAATCGGCACATATGAAAAGTTACAGGAAAACCTTTCTTTTCATAAGGTTTTCAAAGAATAATGTGCTAAAATGAGGATGAGGTGAATTGAGAAGTGAAAACAATAAGTCTACCTAAACCATTATTTACACAAAATGGTTCTCGTGCTGTATTACTCTTGCACGCTTATTCAGGAAGCAGCAACGATGTGCGTATGCTGAGTCGTTATTTAGAAAAAGAAAATTATACCGTGTATTCCCCCAATTTTTCGGGTCATGCAACCGTTGCGCCAGAAGATATTTTAGAAAAGACAACAAAGGATTGGCAGCAGGATACAATTGAGGCTGTTCAGTTTTTAAAAGAAAAAGGGTATCAGGAAATTGCCGTTTTTGGTCTTTCAATGGGTGGGATTTTTACAATGGAGGCATTGACAAGTCAGGTGGCAGGAGTTGTCGGCGGTGGTTTTTTCTGCTCACCGATTTTCCCTGTAAAAAACACAGTTCCGGAAAATTTTGTTTTATATGCAGATAAAGTGTTAAAGACGGCTGGTGTGCCAAATGAAGAAAGAGCACAGCGGATGGTCAAAATCAAAGAAGCCTCTTTCGCACAATTAAAAGATATTGAAAATTTTTCAGAACAGACGGCCAATAAACTTGATCAAATTAAGGTTCCTGTTTTTATGGGACAAGCAGGTAAGGATCAAATGATCGATCCACTAGGTGTTTATAAAACTGCTGAAGCGCTAACCCAAACACGATTTACATTAAACTGGTATCCAGATAGTGGTCATGTACTAACGATTGGACCAGATCATAAACAATTAGAACAAGACGTAGTCGCATTTTTGAATACATTGTCTTGGAATGAGGAGAAAGAATGACAAAACAAACAATCAAGGAGAAAATCCTGTTTTTCATGGAAAATCATCCGAAAAAAAGTGTTTCCATGGAAGAAATCGCAGAAGGGTTGCAACTACAAAAAAGCTCAGACTTTAAATTGTTAGTTCAAACCATTGCAACCATGGAACGTGAAAAATTAGTTGAATTTAACAAAAAAGGCAAGATCCGTTTGCCACAAAAAAATGGGGATATCGAAGGAACCTTTCGTGCTAATGAACGAGGATTTGGTTTTGTAACGATCGATCCTGAAGAAGCAGATGTTTATATTCCAAAAGAAGCAGTTAACTTTGCTATGGATGGCGATATTGTTGTAATTGATATCGTACAACCAGCAGATGCTTTTTCAGACCGCGGTGCTGAAGGGAAAGTTGTAGCAATTAAAACACGTGCAATTACTCAAGTAGTCGGTGAATTTATCGCCTATGATGAAAAAGAAGTCAGCGAAACCGATTTATATGGCTATGCAGTTCCAAAAGACAAAAAAATGACTGGGCTGACGTTTAACATCGCAGCTCAAGGAATCAAACCAGTTGACGGTAGTATTGTGATCGTAGAAGTGACCCACTATCCAGAAAAAGAATATCCAAAAAGTTTAGAAGGAATCGTCAAAAAAGTAGTGGGGCATAAAAATGATCCTGGTATGGATATCTTATCAATCGTTGTGGCTCACGGTATTCCAACTAGTTTTCCTGACGAAGTGATCGCTGAAGCGGACAAAGTGCCAGAGACTATTTCAGAGACTGATATACAAGGTCGTAGAGATTTACGGGATCAATTGATCGTCACGATTGATGGGGAAGATGCTAAAGATTTAGATGATGCAGTAACTGTAGAAAAATTAACAAACGGCAATTATTTTTTAGGAGTGCATATTGCTGATGTCTCTTACTATGTTACAGAAGGCAGTGAGTTAGACCAAGAAGCTTATGAACGTGGGACTAGTGTGTATTTAACCGACCGAGTGGTGCCGATGATCCCGCAACGTTTATCTAATGGGATTTGCTCGTTGAACCCTAATGTACCGAGACTTACAATGAGTTGTGAGATGGAAATAACACCTGAAGGTCATGTCGTGAAGCATGATATTTTCCAAAGCGTGATCCAAACGACTGAACGGATGACTTATACGGCTGTCAATGAAATTTTAGAAGAAGAAAAACCTGAAACGATGAAACGCTATAAAAAATTATTAACTATGTTTAAAGAAATGGGAGAACTTCACCAGATTCTTGAACAAATGCGAGAAAACCGTGGCGCAATTTCATTTGAAGATCGTGAAGCAAAAGTTTTAGTGGATACAGAAGGTCACCCACATGATATCTTACTTCGAACACGTGGCGTTGGTGAACGTTTGATCGAATCATTTATGCTTGCAGCCAATGAAACGGTAGCAAAACATTTCAATGAGTTGAAATTACCATTTATTTATCGAATCCATGAACAACCTAAAGAAGAAAAAATGCAGCGTTTCTTCGATTTTGCCGCCGTGTTAGGCATTTTAGTCAAAGGCACGAAGGCAGATATTACACCTAAAGATTTGCAAAGAGTTTTAGAACAAGTTGCGGATAAGCCAGAAGAAGCTGTGATCAATACAATGTTATTGCGTAGTATGCAACAAGCTCGTTATTCAGAGGATAACTATGGGCACTATGGCTTGGCTGCCGAGTACTATACTCACTTTACCTCACCGATCCGTCGTTACCCAGACTTGATCGTGCATCGATTGATTCGCAGTTATGCAGGGAATGTCTCCGAAAAGCTAAAAGAAAAATGGGAACAGGACTTACCTGATATTGCAGATCATAGCTCAAGAATGGAGCGTCGAGCGGTTGAGACAGAACGCGAAGTTGACTCAATGAAGAAAGCTGAATTTATGGCGGATAAAATTGGTGAAGAATATGATGGGATCATTAGCTCAGTTACTCGATTCGGATTATTTGTAGAACTTCCGAATACAATTGAAGGGTTGATCCATGTCAATAACTTGAAACAAGATTATTTCCATTTTATTGAAAATCACATGGCTCTTGTTGGTGAACGAACAGGAATGACCTTGAAAATCGGTCAAAAAGTGAAGGTAAAAGTAGATAAAGCCGATCCAGAAACAAGAGAAATCGATTTTGAGTTTCTTGAAGCGGAAGAAGTAGAAAGAATCGAAGCACCGAAACAAAAGAAACGTCAGGATAATCGCCGAAAACGCAATTCAGATCATAAAAATAGTGATAAAAAATCATTTACACAAAAGAAGAATAAGAAAAAAGGTAAGAAACCTTTCTATAAAGAAGTAGCGAAAAAGAAAAAAGGAAAGAAACAAAAGAATAAATAGAAATTGGAGGAATGGGTATGCCAAAAGGGGAAGGTAAGCTGATTGCCCAAAATCGTAAAGCACGGCATGACTATACTGTTGTTGATACAATGGAAGCAGGTATTGTTTTACAAGGAACAGAGATCAAATCCATCCGTAATGGACGAATCAATTTGAAAGACGGCTTTGCTAGAATCAGAAATGGTGAAGCCTATCTGCTCAATGTTCACATCAGTCCCTATGAGCAAGGGAATATTTTCAATCATGATCCTTTAAGAACAAGAAAATTATTATTACACAAAAAACAAATTGCAAAATTGATTGCTGAAACAAAAAATACGGGGATTACGATCATCCCGTTAAAAGTATATATTCGTAACGGTTATGCTAAAGTGTTGATCGGTCTTGCAAAAGGGAAGAAACAATACGACAAGCGTGAAGATTTAAAACGCAAAGAGATCAATCGAGAAATCAGTCGTACCCTAAAAGAAAGTTTACGGTAACGAAATAAAATTCAAGTGTTTAAGAATAAAATCAACTCTTTTAATTCGGTTATTTTATTCTTTTTCGCATATTTATTTTCTTTGCTTTATCTTAAGCGGAAAATTTGGTAGAGTGTAAAGGAAATGATGAGTTTTCATCGTTTTTTCAGTAACTGACCTTCGTACTGCCAAACACCAAAAGGACTCTATTCTTTTAATATTTTGTCATATTAAAAGAAGTGTCCAATTTTCATGAAATTCTTTTGAAATTATTCATCGATGGTGGTATGATACGTGTGGTTAAGAAATAGAAGCCTTTTTAAGCTTCTCGCAAGTTTGTTGGAAAAGAGGTGAAATAATTTGGAAGAGAAGACACTACTCTTCAAGATTGGGCCAATTTGGTTTGACGGAACTATTTGTCTAATGGTTCTGTTAACATGTGTCATTGTCTTTGGGATAGTATATTTCTGCACAAGGAATATTCAAATGAAACCTAAAGGCAAACAAAATGTCATTGAGTATCTCATTGATTTTGTTCGAAGTATCATTACCGACAATATGCCGAGTAAAGAAGTAACAAATTTTCACCTGCTAGCATTCACGATGTTTATGTTCGTTTTAGTTGCTAACATTATTGGTTTAGTAACGAAAGTGGCAATCGGGGATTACACATATTGGAAGAGCCCAACAGCCGATCCAATGGTTACCTTGACATTAGCATTGATCATGATTGCTTTAACACATTTCTTCAGTGTTAGTCGTTTTGGCTTAAAAGGATATTTCAAAAACAGCTTTTTAAGTCCGGTATCTTTCTTAATGCCGATCAAGTTGATGGAAGAATTTACGAACTTGCTTACGTTGGCACTACGTTTATACGGAAATATTTTTGCCGGTGAAGTATTACTTGGACTAATTGCAGGACTTGTATCCAGCGTTGGACTTTGGACAATTCCACTCGCAATACCGCTAGAGATGATTTGGTTAGCCTTCTCATTATTTATCGGCGGAATTCAAGCATTTATTTTTGTAACATTATCAATGGTTTACATGGCTCATAAAGTTGAAGTCGAAGAATAAACAATAAATAAAAACAACTATTTCTTAGGAGGAAAACAATAATGAATTATATCGCAGCAGCAATCGCAGTTTTCGGAGCAGCAATCGGAGCCGCATATGGTAACGGAAAAGTTATCTCAAAAACAATCGAATCAATGACACGCCAACCAGAAATGGCTGGACAACTTAGAACAACAATGTTTATCGGGGTAGCCTTGATCGAAGCGGTTCCTATTCTAGGTGTAGTTATTGCATTGTTATTAGTGCTTAAATAATCTCTTTAGAAGGCAGGACGCTGAGTTTTTAAAACGCCACGCGTTACTGCTTTCTTTGCTGCGAATCACTGCGACTGCCTCCGGCAGAGCAGATGATGAGCAGTACTTGGCGAACGAAGAGAGAGAAGTAACCGATTAAAAGAAATATCAAACGTTCACCCAAAAAAGGTGAACCAAACCATACAAAGAACGTAATTCAACAAAAGCACCACAAAGTATTGCAGAGAAAGGAAGTTGAAACTTCATGCTAGATTATTTAGTAATCGGTGAAGCAGGACCCAGTACAACAATCGGTACAATGATTGTTGTAAGTGGCGCTTTTCTAATTTTGATGCTTCTAATCAAGAAATTCGCTTGGGAAGCAATCACTGATATGTTAAAAAAACGTGAAGATAAAATTGCCAACGATTTAGATTCTGCAGAACAATCTCGAATAGCAGCCGCTAAGTTGCAAGAAGAACGCCAACAAAAATTGCTTTCTTCTAAATCTGAAGCAGCAGAAATTATTAAACAAGCGAAAGAGAACGGAGATCAAAACCGTCAAAAAATCTTAGCAGAAACCAATGATGAAGTGTCACGTTTACGAGAAAAAGCACGTCTTGATATTTCTCAAGAGCATGAAGAAGCATTGGCTTCCGTTAAAGATGAAGTAGCGAGCTTGTCTCTACAAATTGCAGAGAAAATTTTAAATAAAGAATTGACACCTGATGCACATGATTCTTTAATCAATTCTTATATTGAAGGTTTAGGTAAGTCAAATGAAGTTAGATAAGTATACGGTAGGTAAACGCTATGGCAAAGCTTTGTTTGAACTGGCAATTGAAAATGAAGAAGCCGACAGCATTTATCAAGACTTATTAAAACTTAGAGAGATTTTTCATGAAGTTCCAGAATTAGGAGAGATCTTAAGTGACGTCCGTCTTGAACCATACGAAAAAGACGAAATCATGAAACAATTAGTTACTGGTTTTGATGGAACAATCGAAAACTTCTTATATGTTGTTTATAACTACTCTCGTATGATCGATTTATTATTGATGATCGATGAATACGAAAGACGCTATGACGAACATAAGAGCTTGCTTTTAGGCACAGCTTTGACGGCTGTTCCTTTAACGAAAGAACAACATCAGTTAATGGAAGAAAAAGCAGCAAAACTTTTAGGGTATGAACAAGCTAATTTAATCAATCTGATCGATCCTGAAATTGTTGGCGGCGTAATTATAGAAGCTAACTATAAAGTAATCGATGGTAGTATCCACAAGCAATTAGAACGAATCCAAGAATTGTTATTAAAATAACGTTCAGCACAATAAAGAGGTGAATTGAATGGCTATCAAAGCAGAAGAAATCAGTGCCTTGATTAAGGAACAAATCAAAAATTATCAACAAGAATTGGCAGTCGAAGAGATTGGAACTGTCACATACGTTGGGGATGGAATTGCTCGTGCCCATGGATTAGAAAACGCAATGAGTGGAGAATTACTTGAATTTTCTAATGGCTCATATGGAATGGCGCAAAATTTAGAAACCAATGATGTCGGTATTATCATTTTAGGTGATTTTGAAACCATTCGAGAAGGCGACAAAGTGAAACGCACGGGTAAAATCATGGAAGTCCCTGTCGGTGAAGCGATGATTGGCCGAGTGGTTAACCCATTAGGTCAACCAATCGATGGTTTAGGTGAAATCAAAACAGACAAAACACGTCCTGTAGAAGCAGCAGCTCCAGGTGTTATGCAAAGAAAATCAGTTGATCAACCGATGCAAACTGGTCTGAAAGCGATCGACGCACTTGTGCCAATTGGTCGTGGACAACGTGAATTAGTAATCGGTGACCGTAAAACAGGTAAAACATCAATTGCCATCGATACAATCATCAACCAAAAAGGTCAAGATGTCATTTGTATCTATGTTGCGATTGGTCAAAAAGAATCAACGGTCCGTAACCAAGTTGAAACACTAAGAGCCTATGGTGCCCTTGATTATACAATTATTGTAAATGCTGGAGCGTCTCAACCAGCGCCATTACTTTATATTGCGCCTTATGCAGGAGCTGCGATGGGTGAAGAATTCATGTATAACGGCAAACACGTTTTGATCATTTTTGATGACTTATCAAAACAAGCTGTGGCTTATCGTGAACTTTCATTACTATTACGCCGTCCTCCAGGTCGGGAAGCTTATCCAGGTGATGTTTTCTATCTGCATTCACGTTTACTAGAACGTGCGGCAAAATTAAGTGATGAATTAGGTGGTGGTTCAATGACTGCCTTGCCATTTGTTGAGACACAAGCTGGAGATATTTCTGCTTATATCCCAACAAACGTTATTTCGATCACAGATGGACAAATCTTCCTAGAAAGCGACTTATTCTATGCAGGAACTCGTCCAGCCGTTGACGCCGGTCTTTCAGTATCACGTGTTGGTGGTTCAGCGCAAATCAAAGCAATGAAAAAAGTTGCTGGTACACTTCGTTTAGATTTAGCAAGTTACCGTGAATTAGAAGCCTTTACTCAGTTTGGTTCTGATTTAGATGCGGCAACACAAGCAAAATTAAATCGTGGTCGTCGTACTGTTGAAATTTTAAAACAAAAACTGCATGCACCATTAGCGGTAGAAAAACAAGTTGTGATCTTATACGCATTGACACATGGCTTCTTAGACAGTATCAGTGTTGCAAAAATTCTAGATTTTGAATCTGAATTATTCGACTTTTTAGATGGTAAACATCCTGAATTATTTGAAACGATTCGTACAACAAAAGATTTACCTAAATCAGAAGATTTAGACGCAGCGATCAGCGAATTCAAAGAAATTTTCGGTGCAGCCAACTCAGAAGGTTCAACAGCGAAAGATACACTTGAATCAATTCAAAATGCGTAAGAGAGGTGACAAGAATTGGGTGCTTCATTAAATGAAATCAAACAACGCATTGCTTCAACTAAAAAAACCAGTCAAATTACCAACGCTATGCAAATGGTTTCGGGCGCTAAACTGACAAAATCAGAGGCGGCTTCCAGAAGCTTTCAAGAATATGCGTCCAAAATCCGTTCTATCGTTACTCATCTTGTTGCAGCGCAATTAAGTGATCTGGAAGAATTGGATTCATATGACAATGAAGAAGCATCAGAAAGTGGCAACTACCATATGATGCTTACATCACGTCCTGTGAAAAAAACAGGTTATATCGTCATTACTTCTGATAAAGGATTAGTTGGTGGATATAACAGTTCAATTTTGAAACAAACGATGAAAATGATGGCAGATGATCATAAATCTCAAGACGAATATGTCTTGATCGCTATTGGCGGAACGGGAGCAGATTTTTTCAAAGCTCGTGGAATAAATGTTGCCTATGAGCTTCGTGGTTTAAGTGATCAACCTAGTTTTGATGAAGTTAGGAAAATCGTTTCGACGGCTACTACGATGTATGAAAGTGAAGTCTTTGATGAGTTATATGTTTGCTATAATCACCACATCAATTCATTGACTAGCCAATTTCGTGTAGAAAAAATGCTGCCGATTTCAGATTTAGATCCAGATGAAGCGACAACCTATGAGCAAGAATATATACTAGAGCCTTCCGAAGAAGCAATCTTAGATAATTTGTTGCCTCAATATGCTGAAAGTTTGATTTATGGCGCAATTATTGATGCAAAAACAGCAGAACATGCTGCCGGGATGACTGCGATGAAAACAGCCACTGATAATGCTCAAAATATTATTAGTGACTTGACGATTTCTTATAACCGTGCTCGTCAAGGGGCAATCACACAAGAAATCACTGAAATTGTAGCTGGTGCTGCAGCGTTAGAATAAAAAAGTAGAATTTGAGTCAGATTGACTCAAACTTCGTATAAAGTAACAAAGAAGATAGGTTTTATCACGACCTCGTTAGGTGTAAATCTGTCGAGCCTTCGATATTTTTATGACCTCTTTAACGGTATAAAAATATCAAGAGCTCAGCAGTTTCACACAATCTGAATATCCAAAAAGCGGATAGTCAGATTGTGCTCCAACTGCTCGCTCTTGAACAATATTTTTATAACCTCTTCAACGGTATAAAAATACCAAGAGCTCAGCAGTTTCACACAGTCAGAATATCCAAAAAACGGATAGTCTGACTGTGCTCCAACTGCTCGCTCTTTAACACTATTTTTATGACCTTTTTAAACGAAACGGAGGAAAGACACATGAGTTCAGGAAAGATTGTTGAAGTAATCGGTCCCGTTGTTGACGTGGAGTTTTCACTAGATCAATCCTTACCAGATATAAACAATGCATTAGTCGTTTATAAAAACGGCGAAGAAAAACAAAAAGTCGTGCTAGAAGTAGCCTTAGAACTAGGTGACGGTGTTATCCGTTCAATCGCAATGGAATCGACAGATGGATTGCAACGTGGCATGGAAGTTATCGATACAGGTAAACCCATTTCTGTACCTGTTGGAAAAGAGACCTTGGGTCGTGTCTTCAACGTTCTAGGTGATACGATCGACTTGGAAGAACCATTCCCAGAAGATGCAATTCGTAGTGGTATTCATAAGAAGGCCCCTGATTTTGCGGATTTAAGCACAAGTAACGAAATTTTAGAAACAGGAATCAAAGTAATCGATTTATTAGCACCTTACTTAAAAGGTGGTAAAGTTGGACTATTTGGTGGTGCCGGTGTTGGTAAAACCGTTTTGATTCAAGAGTTGATTCATAATATTGCCCAAGAACATGGTGGTATTTCTGTATTTACTGGTGTTGGTGAGCGGACACGTGAAGGGAATGACCTTTATTTTGAAATGAAGGACTCTGGCGTGATCGAAAAAACAGCCATGGTTTTCGGTCAAATGAACGAACCTCCTGGTGCCCGTATGCGTGTGGCGCTAACTGGTTTGACGATTGCGGAATATTTCCGTGATGTTGAAGGACAAGACGTACTATTGTTCATCGATAATATTTTCCGTTTCACTCAAGCAGGTTCTGAAGTGTCTGCCCTATTAGGTCGGATGCCGTCAGCCGTGGGGTACCAACCAACACTTGCGACTGAAATGGGACAATTGCAAGAACGCATTACTTCTACCAAAAAAGGCTCTATCACATCGATTCAAGCAATCTATGTACCAGCTGATGACTATACTGACCCGGCGCCAGCAACAGCCTTTGCCCATTTAGATGCAACAACGAACTTAGAACGTCGTTTAACTGAGATGGGGATCTATCCAGCAGTTGATCCGTTGGCTTCCTCTTCAAGTGCTTTAGCACCAGAAGTTGTAGGTGACGAGCATTACGCCGTAGCGACAGAAGTACAGCACGTCTTGCAACGTTACCGTGAGTTACAAGATATTATTGCCATTTTAGGGATGGATGAGTTATCTGACCAAGAAAAAATCTTGGTTGGGCGTGCCCGTCGTATTCAATTCTTCTTATCGCAAAACTTTAATGTAGCAGAACAATTTACAGGCCAACCAGGTTCGTATGTACCAGTTGCTGATACAGTGAAAGGCTTTAGAGCGATTCTTGATGGAAAATACGATGACTTACCGGAAGAAGCTTTCCGTAGCGTTGGTAGAATCGAAGATGTCGTAGAAAAAGCGAAGACATTGAACTACTAAAAGGAGGAGACACAGATATGGATTGTTTAACTGTCAATGTGGTGACTCCTGATGGTTTGGTTTATGATCATCGTGCAACGATTGTTGTTGCAAAAACAACAGATGGTGAAATTGGGATCTTACCTAAACATGCACCAATCATTGTTCCTTTAGCGATTGATGAAGTTCGTGTAAAAAGAACGGATTCTGATACACACGTGGATTGGATCGCTGTGAATGGCGGTATCATGGAAGTTCGTGATAACGTTGTTTCAATTATTGCCGATAGTGCAGAACGTGAAAGAGATATTGATGTAAGCCGTGCAGAGCGTGCAAAACAACGAGCTGAACGTATGATTGAAAAAGCGAAGGAAAATGCAAATACGGATGAATTACGTCGTGCAACAGTTGCCCTTCATCGCGCAATCAATCGAATCAATGTATCAAAACATACGTAAAAATAAAGTGACTGAGATAATTTAATTGTCTCAGTTCACTTTTTTTCAAAAAAAGTGATATATACATAAATTCTTTTAGAAAAGTTAAGAATCTTTATTTTTTGTTTCAGCTTATTTGTGATAAACTGTTTCTATATTACTTAGTGGAGCTATGTAAGTTAGACAGTTGGAAAAAAGATAAAAATGGAGTGAGACAAAAAGCGTGTCAATCAATTTTTCCTATTTTCCTGTCAAGAATGAACGAGCCTACTACGCTTTTAAATTAAGGAGAGTCCTATGCAATTTTTTGGTGTTGATGCAGTGATTCGGATCATTTGCCATATGATGTTTATTTATGTTACGTTTTGGGCGATGCAATCGATCAGGATAGAGCAGTTTTTTAAGGCTCATCAAACCTCTCAGGTGCGGTTATTGATCGTACTATTATCAATCGTTATTGGCTATACAGTAAGCTCATTTTTCTTAGAGTTTCTAACGCTGTGTCGTAATTTATTTATTGTTTTTTTTCCATAAAGGTTAATGAATAAAAAGAAAAGATACTAATTGTTGGTAAATAGTGGTATAATAGAAAAGATTTTGGATCGAAGAGTCCAATTCTAACTTTTTTGGGGGGAACAAAATGGAACAGATCATTGTTCATGGTGGTAACCAATTAAAAGGAACTGTGAAAATCGAAGGGGCTAAAAATGCAGTATTACCAATTTTAGCAGCGACCCTTTTAGCAGAAGAAGGAACAACAACATTAAATAATGTACCGATTCTTTCTGATGTTTTTACAATGAACCAAGTTATCAAACACTTAAATGTCGATATTGATTTTAATGAAGAAGAAAACCAAGTTACAATAGATGCAACGCAGCCTTTAGGCATCGAAGCAAATTATGAGTATGTTAGTCAAATGAGAGCGTCAATCGTTGTTATGGGTCCTTTATTGGCTCGTAATGGTCATGCTAAAGTTGCAATGCCAGGTGGATGTGCGATTGGCAAACGACCAATTGATTTACACTTAAAAGGCTTCCAAGCGTTAGGGGCAAAAATCATTCAAAAAAATGGCTATATTGAAGCTATTGCCGATGAATTAATCGGTAATACGATCTATTTAGATTTCCCAAGTGTGGGTGCTACTCAAAATATTATGATGGCAGCTGTCAAAGCTAAAGGAATGACCATCATCGAAAACGTTGCGAGAGAACCTGAAATCGTTGATTTAGCGAATGTTCTTAATAAAATGGGTGCTAAAATTGTCGGTGCTGGTACTGAAACGATGCGTATCGAGGGTGTGACTAAACTTCACGCAGTTGAACATTCCATCGTTCAAGATCGTATTGAAGCTGGAACATTCATGGTTGCAGCTGCGATGACTGAAGGCGATGTGTTGATTGAAGAAGCAATTCCTGAACATAATCGTCCACTTATTTCAAAATTAACTGAAATGGGCGCTATTATTCGCGAAGAAAGAGGCGGTTTACGTGTCATTGGTCCTAAAGTGATCAAACCTACTGACATTAAAACATTACCTCACCCAGGCTTCCCTACGGATATGCAAGCACAAATGACTGCGATGCAAATGCTAGCAGAAGGGTCAAGTGTTGTAACCGAAACTGTATTTGAGAATCGTTTCCAACATTTAGAAGAAATGCAACGTATGAATGCTGATGTTAAGATAGATGGAAATATTGCCATCATCAACGGCACTCAAGCATTACAAGGTGCATCTGTAGAAGCGACTGATTTACGTGCAGCAGCAGCGTTGATCTTAGTTGGACTAAGAGCTAGTGGGATTACACGCGTATCACATTTAGAATATTTAGATCGTGGTTATTATAAATTCCATGAAAAACTTCAAAAATTAGGAGCAAAAGTGGAACGTATCAACGACGAAAAAGTTGTAGAAAAGAGAATGTCTACAGTTAATTAAAAGGGGAAAGAGATATGAGTTCGACACGCTATATTATAGTGACTTTGTTGAAAGTTTTAGTAGTGATTTCTTTAGTGATCATCTTATTTGTGGCTGGTACTATGATTGGCTACGGGGTGATCGGTGGAGGCAATCCAAAAGATGTGTTCAAAGAAGAAATTTGGGCTCATATTCTAGACTTTTTTAAATAGGTAATCATATAAAGACAGCTCAAACTGCTTTGTCAGTTTAGGTTGTCTTTTTGTTTTAGTTAAGGGAAATTATTTGTAATTTCACTGTAATATAAAGGGATGTTCTATTGTTTTTGGTCTGTTTACTAGTCTAATATGCTGTAAATATAACAATAATGTAGAGTAGATATTTTTTTGACTATTTTAATGAGGAACAAATAGTGCTTGCTAAAACTGGTTATTTTTCTGTGAATGTACTTATTTATTCTGGAAAAAATGAAAATATTTCCAATGTAACAAACAATAAAACGTTTTCTTTCTTGCTGTAACGTAGCTTTAATTAAATGGTAACCATTAAGAGCTTGGCACGTGTTATGATTGCTCCCGTACGAAATTTAGGGAGGAAACATTTTAATGAAGCGAAAATGGTTAGCGATTTTATTTATCATTACCTGCTTTATTACAGGGGCAGTTATACCTGTATACGCAGCTGAAAATAAGAGCAGTGATATCAAGAGTTTGACAGATTACACGATTGTGCCAGAATATAAAACCAAAAAATTATCGAGCTCAATGATCCATTCAATAACGGATGGAAAAGCATTTCAATTAGTAAAATCTGATATTTTAAATAAAGAAAAAATAGAAAAAGAACAAGCTAAGAAGGCCAAGGCAGAAGCTGAAAAAAAAGAGCAGCTTGCACAACAAAAGGCCGAATCTGAACAAAAACAAGCCGAATTGGCAAAACAAACAGCTGAAAGTAGCAAACCTAGTGGACAAAAGATGATCATGGAAGCAACAGCCTATTCTTGTAATGAAGGGTTTATCGGTGGAGGGAATTTAACAGCAATGGGGCAAGACCTACGTGTAGACCCAATGGCCATTGCAGTAGATCCTAGCGTGATTCCCCTAGGCACAAAGTTACATGTTGAAGGGTATGGCGAAGCAATTGCTAGTGATACAGGTGGCGCAATCAAAGGGAATATTATTGACCTCCACTTTTCTGATGTAGCTCAATGTATCAATTGGGGCCGCCGACAAGTAGAAGTAACGATTTTATCGTAATAATTGAGCCTAGACAGGTGCCGTGTCTAAAAAGACAAACAGGATGAGTGAAATCTTGTTTGTCTTTTTTTTTTATAAATTTACGAAGACCAAAATAACAAATAAGAAAAAAGGTTCTATGCTATAATGAAAGTGATTAATAGGATAAGGAGCGATAATTAGATGAAAGCGACAGTGACAGAAATCGGTGCTAGTGCATTAGATGAAAAAGAACCGATGATTATACTTTTTGGTGAAAGTGCTACAGAAGGCTTAAAAGAATATTCAGTGATTCAACAATTTCAAGAAGTCCCCTCATTAAACATGAAACAAGGTGATTTATTAAAGATCGACAAACAAGACTATACAATTCAATATGTAGGACCGTTTGCGAACGATAATTTGAATAGTATTGCTCATGTAACGCTAGTTTTTGCTGATGTACCTGAAGAAGATGCGATTGTGAATGGCTTATACCTTGATCCTAGCGCATTTCCAACAATCAAAGTTGGATCAATCATTGAGTATGCATCGCTTGGAGTGTGATTGAATGGGACAAGAGAAAGAAAAAGAGAGACGTTTTTCATGGTTTTGGCGTTGGTTTTTAAATAATCAAGTGGTGACTTCACTATTGATCGTGTTACTCATTTTACTGATTTTATTAGTATTTACAAAAGTGTCCTATTTATTTAAGCCAGTGTGGCAATTTGTAGGAGTCGTGGGTTTACCATTGATCATGGCAGGTATTTTATATTATTTGATGAATCCAGTCGTTGATTATCTAGAAAAGAAACAAGTTCCACGAATTTGGAGTATCATTGGGCTATTTATTATAGTGGTGGCATTGATTATTTGGGGATTGGTCGTGATTGTTCCCAAAATACAAGAGCAGACGATAAGTTTTGGCAACCATTTTCCACAATATATTGATACGATCGATCAAAAGATGCAAGAAATTTTAAGTGACCCGTTTTTTGCGCAATTCCGTAGTCAGTTAGAGGATATGGGCGATAAGATGATCAATTCATTAGGAGATATTATTCGTAATATTTCTACATTTACAGTTCAAGGTATAGGTAGCTTTTTTGGGGCAGTTGCAACGATCGTTGTTGCAATTATTACGATGCCATTCATCTTGTTTTATCTTTTAAAAGATGGCAAACAATTAGCACCATATCTAATGAAATTTTTACCCAATAAAATGCGCAAACCTACATTAAAGGTTCTTGGGGAAGTTAATTCTCAAGTTTCTTCTTATATTCGTGGTCAGCTGACTGTAGCATTTGCTGTAGCAGTAATGTTTATTCTAGGCTTTTCTTTTATTGGACTTGATTATGCAATCACATTGGGCATTACGGCAGGTTTTCTTAATTTGATTCCTTATCTAGGATCATTTTTAGCAATGGTGCCAGCTGTGTTTTTAGGAATCGTAGGCGGTCCTATTTTACTTGTCAAAGTGTTAGTTGTATTTGTTATCGAACAAACAATTGAAGGTCGTGTGATTTCGCCATTGGTATTAGGAAGTCAACTAGATATCCATCCAGTAACGATTTTAGTCGTGCTGCTGACTTCCGGGAAGCTATTCGGTGTAGTTGGTGTTATTTTAGGAATACCTGTTTATGCAGCAGCTAAGGTCATTATAACGCATGTCTTTGAATGGTATAAAGATGTTTCCAGTTTGTATCATGAAGAAGAAGAATTAAAAAAATTAGAGTAAAAAAAGACCGAAATGGACAAGTATGTCTGTTTCGGTCTTTTTATTTTTAAAATGTTTTACCTAAAGTTGTTGCTTGATCCATTGCTGCACCTAATAATTCCTCAGCTTTTTCAGGATGATGGTCGATTCCTTCAATAAATAATTGATCGACTTCAGCAACACCGATGAAGTTTAAAATTCCTTTTACATATTGGGAAGCAAAATCTTGTCCCTCGTAAAAGCCACCATTTGATTGAATGTGTAGGGCCTTTTTACCGTTAGTTAAAGGTTTTGGTCCTTCTTCAGTGTATTTAAATGTTTTGCCGGCAACATTGATTGTATCAACCCAAGCTTTTAAACGAGTTGGGACATTTAAATTCCATAACGCATTGGCAATGACTACTTTATCAGCGCCTAAGAATTGATCTGTCAGCTCATTGAAACGGGCAACTTTAGTCTGTTGGCTTTCATTTAAAGCTGTAAATTCAGTACCAGTGCGTAATGCACCCCAACCAGAAAGTAATTCTTCATCGATCTCTGGTACAAAATCAGCATAGACATCAAGAATGTCGATTTCATCTGCAGGATTTTGTGTTTGATAACTTTCTAAAAAGGTTTCTAACGCACGAACCGAACGAGATTCTTCTTTAGTTAGCGGGTGTGCTTTAACAACAAGTAATTTTGACATATAAAATCTCCTTTGAATACCTCAGTATCATTTTTTATAGACAAAAACTATTTTACTAATAAAAAGTAAGAAAATCAATATATTTGCATAAATTATATAAAATAACAAGAATTCAAGAGAAATGTTTGTTGTTTTAATGTTAGAAAACTTGCGAAAGATGCTGTATTCCACCAATTACATGGACAGCATGGAAACCTTTAGAAGCCATAAATGAGGCAATGATTTTAGAGCGTCGCCCACTATAACTAATGATATGATAGGTTTTCTCTTTATTCAGTTTTTTTAACATATTTGGCAAAAGAGTAGCAGGCAGTGATATTGAGTAGGCCAAGTGTCCTTTTAGATAATTACTGGTTTCACGGATGTCGATAACGTTAAGTTCAGTTTCAGTATAAAGTGTTTCAAAATCTGGAATAGAAATCGATTCAAACATACAACTCATCCTTACGAATATTTTTTTTAAAACTCTGAGCTCGATTGTAACGCTTTTTATGTCACTTTGCAATTGAGCTCTGACATTTCTTAAGAGAGGTCTAAAAACTATTTACCAGTTGTTTTTTGAAAAGGGTTGCAAATAAACTAAAATCATGTTATGCTGTGCATGTAATAAGGATTGTTACTGTTCGGCAGGCAAAACCTGAATCTTCCATAATTGTTTATTTGGGTGGATTCTAGGTTTTTTTCATTTGTATTTGTAAAAGGTGAGGTTCATCATGAATATTGAAAAAATTTTAAACAACAATGTCGTCATGACAAAAAATGAATCAGATGAAGAAATTGTCTGTATGGGCCGCGGTCTTGCATTTCAGAAGAAGATTGGTGATGTCATTGATCCAGCTTTTATTGAAAAAGAATTTGTTCTTAAAGATTCCATCACTTCAGGACAGTTTCAGCAATTATTTGCAGACATTCCAGTAGAAGAAGTAGAGATCGTCAAAAAAATTGTCGATATAGCAGAAGAAGATTTAGGCATCGAGCTTTCATCTAATATATACTTAACGTTAACGGATCATGTGCATTATGCCATTATGAGAGCTAAAGAAGGTCTCGAAATGCCAAATCCACTAATGTTTGAAACAAAAAAGTTTTATCCGAAAGAGTTTGCTATTGCTAGAAAAGGCGTAGCGTTGATTAAGGAAAGACTGAACATAGATTTCTCAGAAAGCGAAGCCGGTTTCATTGCCTTTCACATTGTAAACAGTGAACAAGCCAATGGCAACATGGAAGTAACTATGTCGGCAACTGAAATGGTGCGAGATATTTTAACGATCATTAGTCGTTATTTCGGTAAACCATTTGATGAGGATTCACTAAATTACCAAAGAATCGTGACGCATTTACAATATTTTGCACAACGCTATTTGCAAAATGAAGCCCACGATGAAGAAGATGATTTTCTGTACGAATTGATTCAAAGTAAATATCCAAAGGCATTTCAATCAGTCCAAAGAATCGATGACTATCTGGTTAAAAAATATCAAAAACCAATCGATAAAGCGGAACAGATTTATTTGACCATTCATATCCAGCGAGTTGCTGGTGAGAAAAAAGCATAACGTTTATCTGTCGTTATTAAAAATTTAGCATTCAATCGAAGCGGATTGTTACTGTTTAGCAGGCAAAACCTAGATTGAAAAAACAAGTGATTCATCTATATTTAGTTTTTTTAAGTATAGTAGAGTATTGTTTTTTCAGTTTAGGTTTTTTTATATAAAAAATTAAGGAAAAGAGGCATATAAAATGAGTAAAAATCAAGAAATCGCTGAACGCGTTCTAACGTTAGTTGGCGGAGAAGAAAATGTGAATAGCGTAGTCCATTGCGCAACACGTCTACGTTTTAAATTAAAAGACGAAGGCAAAGCAGATACCGAAAAATTAAATCAAGATTCAGATGTGATTCAAGTCGTTCAAAGCGGCGGTCAGTATCAAGTCGTCATTGGTAGTCATGTTAGTGATGTTTATAAAGAGTTGATGGCTCATAGTAATTTAGGCGATGATGATTCAGAGAGAGATGAAGGTCCTAAAGGGAATATATTTAATCAATTAATTGATATTATTTCATCTATCTTTACACCATTCTTAGGTGCTATGGCTGGAGCTGGGGTTTTAAAAGGATTTTTAACACTAGCCTTGACGCTAAATTGGTTGACTGTTGAATCAGGTGTTTACGTCGTTCTCTTTGCAATAGCAGATGGAATCTTCACATTCTTACCAATTCTTTTAGCATTTACAGCTGCGAAAAAATTCAAAACAAATCAGTTTTTAGCAGTCTGTTTAGCGATGGCATTGGTTCATCCAAGTATTAGTGCTTTAGCAGGTCAAACATTAAGTTTTGCGGGTATTCCAGTTATTATTGGTGCTAGTGCATATACGTCTTCAGTTATTCCAATTATTTTAGCCGTGTATGTTCAAAGTTATGTGGAACGTTTCTTTAAGAAAATCATTCCTTCATTCTTACAAATTATCTGTGTTCCCTTGGCAGTATTCTTAGTAATGGCGCCAGTAACATTTATTGCAATTGGTCCAATCGGCACGATTTTGGGAGATTTATTAGGTAAAGGCTACAATGGAATTTATGGTATTAGTCCAATCATTGCAGGAGCTGTGATGGGTGGTTTATGGCAAGTATTCGTTATGTTTGGTATGCATTGGGGCTTTGTACCAATCATGATGCTGAACCTTTCTCAAGCAGGTGGCGGTGTTGATACAATGGCACCAATGTTATTACCAGCTGTTTTAGCACAAGGTGGCGCAGCGCTAGCAGTCTTCTTTATGACAAAAAATGTAAAATTAAAAGGGTTAGCTCTTTCTTCTACAATGACTTCAGTATTTGGGATTACTGAACCAACTGTTTATGGTGTCACTTTACCACTTAAAAGACCGTTTATTGCGGCTTGTATCGGTGGAGCTGTTGGTGGAGCATTTATCGGATTTAGCCATGTTCAAAACTATGTATTTGGTTTGATCAGTTTACTAAGCTTACCAGGCTTTATTCCACAAGATACAAAAGATACATCTGGCTTGATCGCAGCAGTTATTGGAACAGTAATTGCGTTTGTGATTGCATTTGTCTTAACGTTTATTTTAAAATTTGAAGATAAACCAGAAGCAGGCAGTGAAGCAGCTACTAAAGGCAACAGTTCTAATTCAGCAACGCAACATGGCAATAAAAATGATAAAATCGTCTTAACAAGTCCAATTACTGGAACAATCGTTCCTTTAGACAAAGTAGAAGATCAAGTGTTTTCATCTGGTGCATTAGGTAAAGGAATTGCTATTGAACCAACATTGGGTGAGCTTTATGCTCCTGCAAATGGAGAAATCACAACACTATTTCCAACAGGTCATGCGGTCGGAATCACTACAGAAGACGGTGCGGAAGTATTGATGCACATCGGAATGGATACTGTTGAGATGGATGGTGATGGATTCGAGATTCTAGTGAAACAAGGCGATAAAGTCAAACAAGGGGATCTCCTAGTTAAATTTGATATTGAAAAAATCAAAGCAGCAGGTCATCCTGTTGTAACACCTGTTGTAGTTACAAATAGTGGTGACTATCTAGATGTATTAGATATGGATCAAACAGATGTTTTACATGGTGAAGATTTCTTGGCGATTGTACGTTAATTTATAGTTAAGGTTTACCGCTTTAAATTTACTTAGCTAAGGGGGCTGAAAAAGTTAGCCCTCTATGCTTTTAGAATAAGGAGGAATAATAATGTCAACGAAAACAACTACATTTCCAGATGGATTTTTATGGGGTGGCGCAACTGCAGCGAATCAATTAGAAGGTGCTTATCGTTCAGATGGTAAAGGCTTATCAGTAGCAGATGCAATGCCTGGTGGTAAACAACGCTTTCAAATTTTAGGAAGTGATACATTTAATTGGGAAATTGACGAAGATAAATTTATTTACCCTAACCATCGTGGAATCGATCACTATCATCGTTTTAAAGAAGATATTGCCCTGTTTGCAAAAATGGGCTTCAAATGTTATCGTTTCTCAATTGCTTGGGCAAGAATTTTCCCTAAAGGGGACGAAGCAACACCAAACGAAGCTGGATTGAAATTTTATGATCAAGTGATCGATGAGTGTTTGAAACATGGAATTGAACCTGTTATTACAATTTCGCACTATGAAATGCCTTTACACCTTGCGAAAGAATACGGTGGCTGGAAAAATCGTAAAATGATCGATTTCTTTGAAACGTATGCAACGGTCGTTTTAACTCGCTATGGTAAAAAAGTAAAGTATTGGATGACGTTTAACGAAATCAACTCAGCATTCCATTTCCCAGCATTAAGTCAAGGAATGGTCAAAGCAACTGGTGCTGGTGACTATCAAAATGTTTTCCAAGCATGGCATAATCAATTTGTGGCAAGTGCTAAAGCAGTTAAAATTGGTCATGAGATCAATCCAAATATGCAAATCGGTTGTATGATCATTTATGCGACAACTTATAGTATTGATGCAAATCCAATCAATCAAATGGCTACACTAGCTCAAAATCAAGAATTCAATTTTTATTGTACAGATGCTCAAGTTCGTGGTGAGTATCCAGCTTACCAACAACGGATGTTTGATAAATATGGTGTATCTGACTTGGAAATTGGTGCGGATGATTTAGAATTAATGAAACAATATTCTGTCGATTATATTGGGTTTAGTTACTACATGTCTTCAGCAGTTAATGAAACAGCGGAAGAAGAAGATACGGTGATCGGCAACTTATTAGGCGGTGTGCGTAATCCATTTTT
>Ga0308156_1001469_pt1 | contig 27275 bp, 22 predicted proteins | sample PhyAR2_FD_201041 | JGI IMG/M metagenome (GOLD analysis project Ga0308156, IMG submission 201041) | Phyllosphere microbial communities from UC Gill Tract Community Farm, Albany, California, United States - DLSL A.R2 | ecosystem: Host-associated > Plants > Phyllosphere > Unclassified | place: USA... | reverse complement strand
CCGCTGTGTCCATTTTATGCACCTTTAATTTAAAGTCGCTCATAACTAGCTGATTGGTAACTGCTTTTACGACGCATTTTTGAACGAGTTCAAAACTTAAGCAAATCACTTGTACCGATCGATGATCTCCTTTTGATAGTTATTAACTATCATATATAGTTTATCGATCTGTAAAAACGATCAATTGTTTGTGCAAATAAGAACTTAGGCTGGAAAATTGCGCTTAGGCAGGAGGTTATCGAAAGGGTAATGCTGCGCGCTCAGTAAGAGTTTGGCTGCTGCCTGGTGGCTCAGATAACGCAGGTTCAGCTGAGAGGACTGCATAAATTTTCGAAAATGAGGATTTTCTGTGGAGAAACGTTTTACCTGCCTTTTTAAGCAGGTTTGTAAAAGCGGACAGGTAAGGAATGCTCAGTAGCCACTCTAATACCTGTGTTATGAAGTAGTCAGCACTGCTGGTTTGCTTGTTTGGCAAATGCGTAATGTTGAGGAGTGCTCGCGCTTCAGTTGCTTCAGTTCCTTGTTCATGTATTTGAGAATGTGCAATTGCTTCTACCTCTACCTCTACCTCTAAAGCAGCCGGTGATGAGAGCGCAGGCTCTCCTAAGGTCACCTGAGTATCTGGTTCACTCGTCTCATTACCTCCCATAGCCGAAGCTTTCAAAGCAAAGAGCAGAGGATTGTCACGTTCGGGTTCGTAGCGAAGCTTCTCTTGCAGTGTTGCCCACGAATACCCTTTACCGAGTTGCGAAGCTTTGAAAGCTATACCTGAGTATTCGAAGGAGAAACCATTCATACGACCCGTGGAGGAAATGTTTGGTAAGGGCGTTATGCCGTGCTCGTGAAGTGCTTCAACGAAGCTCTGAATGCCATTGTGAGTACTGAGGAGTGTATCTATTGTGTTCTGCAGGAACGTCTTGGGGCTTGGCTGACCTTCGCGCTTCTCTTTCTGTTGCTCACCTCGTGATAGCTTCTTACGCTTGGTGGCGGGGATAGAACTATGTAACGGAGGGGACCCTTTGGTTTTGGTCAGACCATAATCGATTTCAAGTTCCTGAATGATCCTTCCGCTAACAAGGTTTTCATTTTTTCCGAGATACAATTTCCCTCCAACCAGATCCACTCTGCTCGCAATTATATGGACATGTTGCCCAGCCTCATCGTCATGCATGACGTAGCAGCGTAAATGCGTGTCGCTGAACCCTAAGCGCGACATGTAGTCGTCAGCAATCTTTACCCACCGCTTGTTAGAAACGGAATCTCCTTTTGGTAAACGAAGCGAGTTATGCCATACAGGTTTCATAACGTCTGGGCGAAGTGCAGCAGAAGCAGTAAACTCAGCGATTAGCTCACTTGCTGAATGTTCCAGCATGTTACCTCCTATAACCACAGGATTGGTTTTGTGGTGTGGACTAGGCTTCAAAGCGTAGAGAACCACCCCTGCAAAGTTTTTACCTCTTCGTACTTTTTGCATTCCCTTCATGAGGATTAATCACCCCAAATATCATTAGAAAGTAGCCGCGAACGGAGCTCACTGATTTGGCGTTTCACAACAAATAGCTCTGTCTGAGTCAGCGGATTGTATGACTGCCTAGCATTGAGGTGGTTCAGGATCTCGTAGAGCCTTTGATTTATCTCACCAAAAGTCTTCCAAGCGCTTCGGTTAATTTCAGGTACGACAGTAGGTTGGTTTTTCATGAAGCACATGCGAAGCCATTCGCCTTTAGCAAATTGTTTGCGCTCTTCATTAAGTTTTACAAGCTCAGCGTTGTTAAGTCTTACGCTGACGCAATGAGTACGTAAGTTTTCTTGAGGAAGGGGGCGAAGCATAGTATCCATTGAATCTCCTTTTCTATTTTTATACGTGCATATTCCTTATGCTCATATCCTTTATATCCGATGGCTGGACTCTGTCAACATCTTGGGTTTGACTTCCCTTTTTACAAACCGAAGGGAAGAAAAAAGCAAGGCTACTCAGCTTCGCTGAGTTAGACCTTGCTTTAGGCTTTTGTTAAAACCCTTATTCCATTTGTGAATTAAAAAATGAAATTAATATTTAAAAATGGAATATAAAGGAAATCTAATGATTCAATTGGATAATTCCTAATATTAATGATATGTTGATTTCAAACCTCAAGGAATCATCTATGAAAAGCCTACTTTTTATAGCTACAGCACTTCTGTTATATACGTTGTTTGGTACTTCTTTTGCGAAGGAGATAACTATCCCAATTGGGAAAGATACAAACTCTCATTCCCAAGCTAATATAGTTCAAAGTATAAGATCTCAGGATGAAAATAGCTATGAAAAGATAATATCGAATCAAAATGAAGTGATTAACAAACTTATTATCTCTCTACAATCAAAAGCGCAAGAAAAAGTTGAAACAGATTATTCAGGCTGGGTAAGTATTCTTCTGGGTTGTGTTGGGATTATCATCACTGTTGTCAGTGTCGTTGTTGCTATTGTTTCTTTAGTTGGATATAGAAACTTTCAGAAAAAAATTGAAAACACCGTTAAGACAATTTCTTCTAAGATCGCACTCGAGGAAACAACGAACCAACTAGATATTATTGCTAAAAAGGAACTCGCTCGACTTCTAGATGAGGGCCTTTTAAATAAGCATCTCCAAGATGCGGTTAACCTTGTTTTTCTAAGGTCAACTGACTCTAAAATTACCAATGGTTTCGAAAAGTATCCTGAATTAGATATCGACGAGGAAAATCATTCATGATAACGAAAGAATGGAAACGTTTAACTGATCAGCAAAAAAACATCATTATTAAACATCAATCTTTACCCCCTATAAAACTGGGTGAAATAGCAAAGGATTTTGGCTTAATTGTAAAACTCGCAAGTTTGCCAGCTGATATATCCGGTCAAATAAAAGAGATTAATAATATTGTTACTATTAAAATCAACAGACATGATGTCAAGGCGCGTCAGAGATACACCTTGGCCCACGAAATAGCTCACTTCCTACTTCATAAACATTTATTGCGAGAGGGTATAAGTGATGATGTTTTATACAGGTCTGCTCAATCAAATGAAATAGAAGCAGAAGCTAATCGATTAGCTTCGGATATAATAATGCCTGAGAAAATTGTTGAAGACGTTTATAAGAAGCATTTCAAGGGGAAAAAAGATGCTCTTTTGTATGAATCCATTGCAGAAGAACTGCAAGTCTCTACGACTGCACTAAAGATAAGATTAGGTGTAAAATAAAGGATTTGAAATGGCTGAAATTAACTTCACTTACATACCTATTTTATGCCTTAAACCAGCTGAAATGGCTGCTCTTGAAGAGTTTTCAAATAAAGATAAAGACCTTATTTTACCTTTGATACCTTTAAAAAAATGGGCTAACTCTAAAAGCCTCTCTAATTCTACTGCGCGCATAGAAAAAGCTTTTTCTAAAAGGAAATGGATAGCGGATATAGACAAAATGGCGTTGGCTGAAGCTCAAAAAAAATCGACTAAATCAGAAGACCATGCACTGTCTGAGCTACTTTCGCTATCAGAACCTGCTGACGGCTACCACAATTGGTTCACTTTTGTAAATGAAAATGAATGTGCAATACCGGTTTTACAACTCGATAATTTAAATAATCTAGATCAGCAAATTAAAAAATTTATAACACTGGAAAGAGTTATTGTGGCTCGGTTTGAATTAACCGGGAAAAACCCTATTTCTCCAGATAATTTCAATAAGGTAATAAGAACACTTTCGTTGCATAGCTTCCCTGACGGTTTAATTATTGTTTTGGATTACGGTGATCTTAATCAAATAAACATGTTGGAACATGAAAAATATTCAATACTCATTAATAAACTAAATCGCATAATGCCCCAAGCATATTATGCGATTTCTGGAACTTCATTTCCTTACTCTTTTGCCGGTTCATATCGAGGTGAGATACCTATCTATGAACGACAAATTTATAACAAGGTAAAAAATAACTGCCAAGCTGTTAAACTGATCTATTCTGATAGAGCAAGCACCAGAGCTTTACCTAGTAATGGTGGTGCCGGAACTCCGCCTCCAAGAATAGACTACCCTCTCAAAAATGATTGGCGCTTCATTAGAAAAGAATTAAATCCTGATCTTAATGATAAAGAGGATCTCTATATAGATGCAGCAAATGAAATTATGCGCATGGACTATTGGGATCCTAATTTAAGACTGTGGGGAACTCAAATGATAGAAAAAACAGGACTAGGAGATTCTTACGGTATCACGAATGCTAACAAGGCTACAGCAGTTAGGATTAATATACATCTGTATCAACAACTTCACTATAATGAAGTGCTTAGTAATATCGATACAGAGGAAGATTGGATAGATTAAAAGTAGGGTAAGCTGGACTACCTCTTCAGCTTACTTTATTTAATGAAAGTTGTTAATGCGTCTATAAATTTATCAATCTCATATTTCTTCTTGCTTAAAACCTCATCATTATTATCTCTTGCTTTAAAATAGTAATTTCTATTTTCTAAATCGTAGTAATTACCCCCTCTTTTTTTATACCTTATTCTAATGCTTTCGATGGCCTTTTTCCTTAAAAAAATCAATGGTAGTTTCATTAACCCTGTTTCTATAGTTGTCCTCTTATTATCGCATAAATTTATATTTTTGTTTTTAGATATCTTTCTCAACTCAGGCATTGTCATCATTCTAATATAATTCACTTTATTTTTAATTTTAACCTCCTTCCCTTTTCTTATTATTGTAATTTCATTATCTTTTAATTTCCAAACACCTACATTATCAGGGGTAATATCCAATGCTTTTTTTATATGTTTTTCTGCTGCAACTACTATTATTTTATCGAAACACTTTAAGTATTCTTCAGTCTGCGGCTTTAATCTTACCAATGTATCAAAGTCACTTTTTATTTCAAACGCTATATTCTTTTTATCGCTAAACAGAACCATATCAACGCGTCTTGAAAAATTTGATATGTTAAACTCCGTTACCAAAAAGCTTTCTTTGGAAACATCACCTTTATTAAAAAGGTAATTCTTAAGAAAATCTTTGATATCATATTCAGTTAATTTTTTTCTAAAAAGGCTACTCATAAAATCCACCCACGATACATTTTCAGAAGTATTATAACTTATTTTTTCAAAAAAAATATAAGATTGAAGATTCGTTTTTTTTATACGTTTATAAAAACTAATATATAAAAGTAATCCTATCAATCAGCAAAAACACAACATATTGAATAATAAGATATTTTTTAACTTGTCCGCTTAAGGTAACATTGTTATCATTTATAAAAACATATCTTAAATGTATAAAATGAGCCAAACTAAAATTACCTATCATGATATCAACAACAATAATGCTTTATTGGGTGAAGAGCTATTTGATAATATTGACGCATGTGAACTACCTTATGACCCTGAAAACGAAAAAATTTTTATTAGAAAAGTGTTCTCGAACATTACACCTTCTAATTGGAAAGTAATTGATATACAGATTACGGACGACACGTCTTCGAAGAAGCTATTATGTGAAATTTATCTAAGCGCTATTAAATACACCCCCTCTTCGATTGCGGCTAAACATGGCTCTAATGGAAGTAAATTGTTGCGTGGTAGGTTAGTTGAATGCGATTTTGGATTCTTTTCGCAAGATTATTGCTCAGGAAAAGTTCCAGCGACTACTATAGACAACTTTACTAAAAAGTTACCTTATGAGATGGTAAAAAGACGTTTGGTTGTAATCGTGTCGAACAAAGAAGATCCAGCACTAGTTATACCAATAAGCAAAACCTCTAAGGCTGTCGATTTGCGTACCGTTGTCCAAATAACAAGTTTACCAGCAGATCTGGTTCATTTTACTGAACCAAATTGTTTTGCAAAGACGGCTTCTATCACACAAGTCTCAGGACATCGTTTATTTCCTTTGCGTTATTATGACAACGAAACTAGGGTTTACGATGCTCGAGTAGAAAAAAAACTGTCAAATACTGACGTAATCAATATCAGGAAAGCAGCTTTTATCGCATTAGGCGGTGCTGGGATACTTGATAGTATAGATGTGCTGAATGCAGAACTTGAAGAAAAAAATCAACAAATAGACATTAAAAACAAGGACATAAAAAACCTAACGGACCAGGTTGCCGACTTAACCTGTACTCTGGATGATTTAACAACTCCTGATAGTTGACAACTCTCAAAAATGTAGTATTATTTATCCCGAGAGCGAAAGCTCACCCATTAAGAGATTATAGCCTTAAGAGAAGCAGCTTATCTTAAGGTGTTTGCCGGAAACGGCCCGCTGTCTAAAGAAGTACAAAAAGCCACTTAATTGTGGCTTTTTTCATTTCTAAATTCAAACGAGCAAATCACTTCATTAAACCATTAGGCTTGTAACAATAGTCATAACTAGCCCCTAGCCCCTAAACTGAGTGGGTAGTAAAATGGGTATTTAGTATTTTTTAAATCATAGCAACAAACCTATACCATTGATTAAAATAATATTTATTTTTTAATTCACGAGCAGATTCAAAATATCGAGTAATAGCTAATTTCGCTTTATAGCATTTACTACTTCACCTCATCATTATCAAGTCCGCGTAATAGCGGACTTTTCTCATTGCGGCTCAGCAAACTTAGGCGCGTAAAAAAGGCTCAACAACCTGCTGTAAGCGCACTGGGCGCCCGTTTTACTGATGCTTTCTGGTCAGACAGATAAAATCTGTAACCCTTTAGTGTTAACTTATCATTTTCGGTGCTCCCTTTTTTAACGGAACATGGAATTGATTTTTATCGTCAGTATTATGCAGCCCTCTCGGCAAGGCCCCCTTATTTCTTAAGTAAACCGTTCTCACCGAAGAACCTTCGCTAACCGGATAGTGAGATGTGATAAGCAGGACGGAAACTAAAACGCGAAGAAGCCCAGACGCACAACAATTCCAGTACGGATAATGAACATGTTTTCATCTGGGTGATACATGACCTGGATGCCGCATTTCAGCCTACCTGCACCCCAATTTTCATACGCCTTATTGAAACGGTTATTTTGTGATTTACCGCCCAGTATTCAGGCGAATTTGTTAAAAAAGAGAAAATCTTACTAAGAAAACAAATGCCCATAAGGTGGTGAACTATAATCCACTAAGCTTCTTCCAGAAATCGGCATTAATAAGAGTCTGTAAGTGCTAAATCACTCACACTATCGTATAAAATAATTTTTAAAAAAATAAAAAAGCACGATCGACTAAAGTTTTATTATTTGGTGCCGTTCTTTGTTTATGAAAATCAACACAGAGTGTGAAGCCATGAAAAAACTAACTTATGTATTTGTCTTAATGGCATTATCATCCTCGTCATTTGCAACTGGCGGCCAAATCACTTTTCGTGGTGCTATTGTGGAGACCGGATGTGATACCCTGATTGTTCATTCTCAGATTAAGCAAAGCTGCACAAGAGGGGGTAAAACCGAAGCTGCCACCCTAGGGTTGAATGACAGCCAGCAATCTTTGCCATTCAAGCTGGGCACGATGCAGTTAAAAAAAGTCGGTAATTACCGCATGATGACTGTGAATTACTACTAGCGCTCCTTTTTTGTACAGCATGTTCTTTCAGGCTATGATGTGACGTACAGGGACAGACGTGTATAGCCTGTGAAGACGCACGTCCTCACTCTCTCCTCTTATGATCTGCCGAAATCACTTATCGCACGGATCATGTCGCTTTTCATCACATCCCGGCGCATACTCGTCCTTAGCCAATTTTTAGAATTTTGCCACTCTGAATGTAAGTTTTTCGAAAAGATTTTAGCTTGTGAGTACAGAACTGTCTTAATTTCCCTACGCTTCCCTTAACGTTCTGGCTTTACAAGAGTATACTTAAGACGTTGTTTTTAAATCATTAAAAAATAAAACACCACCCTGTTTTGTTCGTTCAGTAAGCCATTACATCGATCGTCTTACTCCACAGGATGACGAAAGCTCACTGTGACAGAGGGCACTTTTTGATAAAGTGCTGGTCGTAGTTAGTACAGCCGTACCGCTTGGGAACTTAAGGAATGGGTCTTTTTGCGTTACATCCATCAATCCTTTAAGGTCAATGATGAAAAACACCAGGCAGTTCAGCAGCACACTTTTACACCCGCGTTATTGGTTTACATGGTTCGGTCTAGGCATTCTCTGGCTTCTGGTTCAACTCCCTTATCCTGTTCTGATGAGATTGGGTGCAGGTGCCGGTAAACTTTCCCGTCATTTCCTTCAGCGTCGAGAGCGCATAACCCGTCGTAATATTGAACTCTGCTTTCCTTTTATCAGCGACGAAGAAAAAGAAAGCATGATCGCGGGTAATTTTGCCTCTCTCGGTATGGCACTGGTTGAAACGGGTATTGCCTGGTTCTGGCCTGATCATGCGGTTAAACGTTTATTCAACGTCTCTGGCCTTGCAAACCTCTATTCAGCTCAAAATGAAGGCCGTGGCGTGATGTTAATCGGCATCCATTTTATGTCCTTAGAGCTGGGTGGCCGCATCAGCGGGTTGTGTCAGCCGATGATGGCTATGTACCGTCCGCATAACAACCGCGCGATGGAATACGTACAAACCAAAGGCCGGATGCGTTCCAACAAGGCGATGATTGACCGTCGCGATCTGCGCGGCATGGTGCAGGCACTTAAGCAGGGCGAATCCGTCTGGTTTGCACCGGACCAGGATTACGGCCCTAAAGGCAGTACATTTGCGCCACTGTTTGCCGTTGAGAAAGCAGCGACAACGAACGGTACCTATGTTTTATCTCGCCTGGCCAAGCCAGCTATGGTGCCAATCATGCTGATTCGTAATCCCGGCAACGATGGCTATAAACTGATTATTGAACCGATTCTGGAAAACTATCCTCACAAAGATGAATCAGCCGCTGCTGCTTACATGAATAAGGTGATCGAAAGCCAGATTATGCGCGCGCCGGAGCAGTACCTCTGGCTACATCGCCGGTTTAAAACGCGCCCACCGGGTGAAGCGTCTCTTTACGTATAAAGACAAAGCAGGCTCTGGCCTGCTTTACTTTTTCAGGCGAGATTTGTTTTACCGTTACGGCAAACAAGGCAGGTTCAGCCTGAAAGCAGAAACCCCTATCCAGCCCCGCCTTTCCCTGCTTTCTTTAATAACTGCCTAAGGCTAATTTGCCAGTACAGCGGTTGAGTCATTCTTACGCTCTGGTTTTTTATGTTCAGAATGTTTAAGTATTTACCCCTCACGCGCGTAACAAACGTGTTTATGCTTTGCCGCTGCTTAAGCATTTTATAGCGGAAAAATCCTGGCTCACGCTTTCACAGCGTGCCTATGTACAGTGTTTAAAAGCCTTTTTTATTCCAGACTCTTTTATGCTGGATAGTCACACCGAATTCTGGCACAAATAAATATGTAGATTTTATCTGTCAGTCAAAAAACATCATGCAGTTACTCAATATTAACGCCTATCTCAAATCGCATATCAGATTTTCCTTATGATGTTATTTCTAATAAAAAGCGCTATAAATCACCTACACACAGCAATACTTATATAACGAAATAACAAAGGCGTTCAGTAATGTTCATTATGGCATCATGAATGTTATAATTATGAATGACGTCTGGATAATTAAAACAACAACAGGGATTCAGCATCACCAGGGGAAATATGCGCGCTATAGATCCGTTCGCGACAGCATCAGCTTGACCGTTAATATAACCTGTATAAACAGACCAAACGCTAAGCCAGGATTTCACCTCCGCTTACCACTATAATTATTTACACGATGGAAAAAACCATGGCTATACGTAAAATAAATATTATTGACGCTAAATGGCCCTTTCTTTCATCAATAAAAATCTTAAGCATTGGCGTGTTGCAACTTTCCCTGCTGGGTAAATTCCTGCAGGCAGAAGCATTCAATTTTCTGGCTGTCGTGATTGCCGGCCTTTTGGTCATAGATACACTGGCGGATCGCGGTTTTTCAAACAAAGTGATTCGCTATTCTCCCCTCTCCGACAATACGTTGTCTGTCATATATTGGGGGAATGTGTTAATGGGCCTCCTCATTTTTTCTGCGCTTTTTATTTCCGGCATTGTTGCCGATCATCTTTTTAACCAGCCAGAGATTACCATGATGCTGGAGATGGCAGCGGTCATCTTTATTATCATCCCTCAGGGTCAACATTACCGCGCGATCTTGCAGCGCGAAAAGCAGTATTCCGATATCGCTTTTTGTGAAATATCATCCGTATTCGTTGGACTGATCATTACGCTGCTGACTGTGTGGAGCACGCCTTCAGTGTTATGCGCGTTATGGGGCTATCTGGCAATGATTTCAGTAAGGATGCTGGCTTACTGCTGTTATGGCCGGGTCTGGTTTCAACCCGAGTATCAATTTAATCTGAAAACCTTTTTCCAGGTTTGTATCAGGAACGTACCGCGATAAGAAGGTATTTGGACTTCAGGCATCTGAAAAAAGGGCTTCACGTGCTGCCAGTCAGCACGTTTTTTTGAGAACACACAGCCCTTTCCGTTATTGGTTATTCCTGCGGATTCTGTCCTGCTTTTCACCGGCTTCTGCATGCGGGCTGCCATTCACCCAACAGGGTTTCACCCTGCATGGCTTTCTTGCGTTGTTTCCTTTCCCTGTTTAGACCAACATAATGTCATGGTAGAGAGCAAGATCAGGGCAATGCGTCAGCGCCCCCTGGCGTGTCTGGATTAAAACCAATAAAAAATTTCATCTCTGCTGGTGTCTTCCCCCATGCACCTTATTGATTATTAATGTCTTATCCAGAACGGGATAATTTTTACTAATACTTTTAACGTCACTAACAGAAAATCTCAGTCGCGCCGTGCTCTTCAGTGGCGTAGCCTTGCCGCCGTCTTCCTGGAGCCTGCTATGTTACTTACTGTTCTCTATATCATTGGTATCACCGCTGAAGCGATGACGGGTGCACTTGCCGCCGGCCGTCGTAAAATGGACCTGTTTGGCGTGATCATTATTGCTTCTGTGACCGCGATAGGCGGGGGTTCAGTACGCGATATTCTGCTTGGCCATTATCCACTGGGTTGGGTAAAGCATCCTGAGTACATCATGATCGTCGCCGCGGCTGCCGTGGTGACCACCTTTGCCGCGCCGTTGATGACACATCTGCGCAAGGTATTTCTGGTTCTGGATGCGCTGGGTCTGGTGGTGTTCTCCATCATTGGCGCTCAGGTTGCGCTGGATTCAGGTCATGCCATGATCATTGCCGCGATAAGTGCCGTCATCACCGGCGTATTTGGTGGGGTTTTGCGTGATATGTTTTGTAATCGTATCCCGCTGGTTTTTCAAAAAGAGCTTTACGCCGGTATCGCTTTCGCTTCTGGCTGGATGTACATCCTGCTACTGAAAACGCCTCTGGCACATGAGCTGGTGATCATCATCACCTTACTTTTCGGTTTCTTTGCCCGCCTGCTGGCACTGCGGTTTCGACTCGGCTTGCCCATCTTCAATTATCCCCACCCTGAACACTGATGATGCCGGGATGCTCTGCTGCTGCAAAAAGGTAATCAACTTCCGCAGCCCGGCATCCTGAAATTGTGCGGCAATGCGTTCAGCACGCCTTGCGCCCACGCCGGGCAGCGCTTGCCAGGTTTGCACATCACGAGCCAGCAAGGGTTCCCACTCTTTATCGGCCAGGGCGCGAAGTGCCTTTTGGGGCAACGCGATGCCCAATGCGTTAACCCAGCGACGCAAAGGTTGCTGGCGGGTCAATTCGAACCTATGCCAGATTTGCTGTGCTCTTTCAGAGGAGATGCCTGCTGCAGCGGCAATCTGTTCTGGCGTAATCGTCAGCCAGGAAAACAGGTGCGTAATACAACCGGTATCCAGTAGTCGCTGCCAGGTGCTGCGCTGAACGCCGGGAATATTCAGCACGAACTTTTGACTCAGCCAGCTCAGGCGAGCCAGTAACTGGCGATGGCAATCCGGCGTTAACGTATAACAACTCAGATGAGTGAAGTGCTCAGAACCCGGTGGCTCAGGGTAATCACGCTGCGCCACGCGCCAGATAACGCGCTCCAGCCGGGGAATTCCCTGTCCTGCCAGGCTAACCGTCACCTGATCTCCCGCGATGACATCCTGCTCTCGCCAGCGTTTTAACGACCCTATGTTGACACGCCTGACGGTTTTGTCATCAAGCTGAACGGGCTGAAGATTCAGTACGACCGCCACCTTTCCCGTTCGTCCTATTGAGAAATCTACGGATCGTACCTCACTGCTCACCTCCGGTGGCTGGTATTTCCAGGCGATGGCCCACTCACCCTCACCGGGCTGCCAGTACTTTCCTGCCGGGCGGGCAGCCTGGTGCACGACAATACCGTCGGTAACAAAAGGCAAGGGCGCGTGAAACCAGCGCTCGCGCCAGCTTGCCGCATCCTCTTCATCCTGAACGGGTTGAGTCCAGTGGCTGGCGAGGTCAAAGCCCCATGAGCTCAACCGGGCCAGACGTTCAGGCATACTCGCCGGCCCGTCAGGCCAACTCCAGATAAAAATACCCAGTTGTGCCAGCAGCGGCGAGTCAGCCTGGCTCATCATTGCCCCTGCCACACGGGCTCTGGCATTCCTGCCGCCGTCCACAGCCTGCTGATGACCGGTCATCTTCAAAAAAAGCTCGCCCTGTAGGACGATGCTGCCTTGCTGACTGTCGATAACCGATGGAATGGCAGGAATATGACGGGCTTTCGCCAGCCACTGCTCGCCGTGTAACCCATCGCCGCGGCTGATTAGCGAGACCAGTTTTCCCTGTCGATAGATCAGGGAGACGGCAACGCCATCGATTTTTGGTTGTACCCAAAGATCGTTTCGTGCCTGCATCCAGTAACCCAGCACACGTTTATCCCGTACTTTTTTAACGCCGGTGTGCGCAACGGGATGCCACTGCGTACCGTCCTCAGGCAAGGCAGGCACATATTCATCCGCAGCCTGAGTAAAACAGCGCTGCCAGTGGTTAAGCCGCTGCTGCAAGCTATCGTAGTCTGCGTCACTAACCAGCGATCGCCCTTGCTGGAAATACGCCTTATCCCACTGCCGAAGTTGCTGTTGCAAATGCGCGATCTCATTGACGGCACGCGCTGACGTCCAGGCGGGGCACAAAGCCGCAAGGGAAGAAAACGTGCTTAATATCAGTAGCAGCCCAACAATAAACATCCCTCTCATTCGTCACCTCCTGATTTTGAACCATTCAATCTCTGAACATCAGGCTGAGCCAGCCCTGTTCCTGTGTTCTGGAACGGGTTAGGCGAACAAAGAGTTGTGTTTTCAGCTGCTGCGGACTGGGCTGCGTAGCATGTCGCATAAACTTTTCGCTTTGAGGATGGCGCAAACGCTGCGTGGGGCGGGGAAGCTGTGTATACTGTGCAGGAAACCGACTCCGCACTTAATCAATTCAAGAAAATCATGGCCCAAGGTACGCTCTATATTGTTTCTGCGCCCAGTGGTGCAGGAAAATCCAGTCTGATTCAGGCACTGTTAAAAACGCAGCCGCTGTATGATACGCAAGTGTCTGTTTCCCATACCACCCGTGGTATGCGTCCGGGCGAAGCGCATGGTGAACATTACTTCTTTGTTCAACAGCATGAGTTCGAAAAAATGATCGCGGAAGATGCTTTTCTGGAGCACGCGAAAGTTTTCGACAACTATTACGGCACCTCGCGTAAGGCAATTGAACAGGTCCTGGCGACCGGCGTGGACGTTTTTCTTGATATTGACTGGCAGGGCGCGCAGCAAATTCGCGCTAAGATGCCAGAAGCGCGCAGCATATTTGTCTTGCCGCCTTCGAAAGAAGAGCTGGATCGTCGCCTGCGTGGTCGCGGTCAGGACAGCGAAGAGGTCATTGCGCGTCGGATGGCACAGGCCGTGGCAGAAATGAGCCACTACGCCGAATACGACTATTTAATTGTGAATGATGATTTTGATCTGGCGTTATCGGATCTGAAAACCATTATTCGCGCAGAACGTCTGCGCATGGCCCGTCAGAAAGCGCGCCATGATGCTTTAATCAGCAAACTGTTGGCAGTCTGAACCCAGTTTCAGTATGATGCCGAGTCATTTCTTCATCTGTGGAGTAGCACACCTATGGCACGCGTAACCGTTCAGGACGCAGTAGAAAAAGTTGGTAATCGTTTTGACCTGGTGTTGGTCGCTGCACGTCGTGCACGTCAGATGCAGGTAGGCGGAAAAGATCCGCTGGTTCCGGAAGAGAACGATAAACCTACCGTTATCGCACTGCGCGAAATCGAAGAAGGTTTGGTCACCAATCAGATTTTAGATGTGCGTGATCGTCAGGAGCAGCAAGAGCAGGAAGCCGCTGAGTTACAGGCCGTTACCGCTATCGCTGAAGGTCGTCGTTAACAGCTAGCTGCAGGTCAACCTTGTATCTGTTTGAAAGTCTCAATCAACTGATTGAACAATACTTGCCTGAGGACCAGATTAAGCGCCTCAAGCAAGCTTATCTTGTGTCACGTGATGCCCACGAGGGACAGACACGCTCCAGCGGCGAGCCTTACATCACCCATCCTGTTGCAGTAGCCTGTATTCTGGCAGAAATGAAGCTCGACCATGAAACGCTCATGGCCGCGCTTTTGCACGATGTTATTGAAGACACGCCAGCTACCTATCAGGATATGGAACAGCTGTTTGGCAAGAGCGTTGCCGAACTGGTTGAAGGCGTTTCAAAGCTGGATAAGCTGAAATTCCGAGACAAGAAAGAGGCGCAGGCAGAGAACTTCCGCAAGATGATTATGGCAATGGTGCAGGATATCCGTGTCATTCTCATCAAGCTGGCTGACCGTACCCACAACATGCGAACGCTCGGGTCGTTACGTCCCGATAAACGTCGTCGCATCGCGCTCGAAACGCTGGAAATATACAGTCCACTGGCGCACCGCCTGGGTATTCATCACCTAAAAACAGAACTGGAAGAGCTCGGTTTTGAAGCGCTCTATCCCAATCGTTTTCGGGTGATTAAAGAGGTCGTGAAAGCGGCCCGCGGCAACCGTAAAGAGATGATTCAAAAAATCCTCTCTGAAATCGATGGCCGCCTGCAGGAAGCCGGTATCCCCTGCCGGGTAAGTGGGCGCGAAAAGCACCTTTACTCTATCTACCGCAAAATGACGCTCAAAGAGCAGCGTTTTCACTCGATCATGGATATCTATGCCTTTCGCGTTATCGTCAAAGATTTAGATACCTGTTATCGCGTGCTGGGTCAGATGCACAGCTTGTACAAGCCGCGTCCGGGCCGGGTAAAAGACTATATTGCAATCCCCAAAGCTAACGGCTATCAATCTTTGCATACCTCGATGATCGGGCCACATGGCGTACCGGTTGAGGTGCAAATCCGTACTGAAGATATGGATCAGATGGCTGAAATGGGGGTTGCCGCGCACTGGGCCTATAAGCAGGCAGGTGAAAGCGGTACCACGGCGCAAATCCGCGCTCAGCGTTGGCTGCAAAGCCTGCTTGAACTGCAACAGAGCGCCGGCAGTTCATTTGAATTCATCGAAAGCGTGAAATCCGATCTCTTCCCGGATGAGATCTACGTCTTTACGCCAGAAGGCCGTATCGTCGAACTGCCGACAGGCTCCACGCCGGTCGATTTCGCCTACGCGGTACATACCGATATTGGTCATGCTTGTGTAGGCGCGCGCGTTGATCGTCAGCCTTATCCGCTGTCTCAGACGCTCACCAGCGGCCAAACTATCGAGATCATCACCGCGCCAGGCGCGCGTCCTAACGCCGCCTGGCTCAACTTTGTGGTCAGTTCCAAAGCTCGCGCTAAGATCCGTCAGCTACTGAAAAACCTCAAGCGCGAAGACTCGGTAAACCTGGGACGTCGCCTGCTCAGCCATGCAATGGGCGGCAGTCGTAAACTGGCGGAAGTACCGGCTGAAAACATCAAGCATGAGCTTGATCGCATGAAACTGACGTCACTGGACGATCTGTTAGCGGAAATCGGTCTGGGTAATGCAATGAGCGTGGTCGTGGCCAAGAACCTGCTCCAGACCGACACCAGCACGCTCAGCAATAACAAAAAACAAGGCAAGCTGCCCATCAAAGGTGCAGACGGCGTGCTGATTACCTTTGCGAAATGTTGTCGCCCTATTCCTGGCGATCCCATTGTCGCTCACGTCAGCCCCGGTAAAGGCCTGGTTGTTCACCATGAATCCTGTCGAAATATTCGCGGCTACCAAAAAGAGCCAGAAAAATTCATGCCGGTAGAGTGGGATAAAGTCACCGAACAGGAGTTTGTGGCTGAGATCAAGGTGGATATGTTTAACCACCAGGGTGCACTGGCTAATCTCACGGCAGCCATTAATACCGCCGGATCCAATATCCAGAGTCTGAATACTGAAGAGCGCGATGGCCGCGTTTACAGTGCCTTTATCCGTCTGACCGCACGCGATCGCGTCCACCTGGCGAATATCATGCGTAAGATTCGTGTGATGCCGGATGTGATCAAAGTTCACCGCAACCGTAACTAGTGCATGAATCCTCAACGCTTTGCTCGTATCCAGGAAATGCTGGCCCTGCGCCAGCACGACCTTACCGTCTGCATGGAGCAGGTGCATAAGCCTCATAACGTTTCCGCTGTCATTCGTACCGCCGACGCGGTGGGGATTCATGAGGTCCATGCCGTATGGCCCAGCCAGCGCATGCGCACCCAGGCGTCGGCATCGGCCGGCAGTAACAGCTGGGTGAACGTGGTAACGCACCGCTCAATCAACGACGCCATTAGCCATCTTAAAACGCAAAACATGCAGATACTGGCGACCAACCTCTCTGCTGACGCTGTGGATTTTCGTGAGATTGATTACACCAAACCCACCTGCATTTTGATGGGGCAGGAAAAAACCGGTATTACTGATGAAGCTCTGGCGTTGGCCGATCGTCATATCATTATTCCGATGGTCGGTATGGTTCAGTCACTCAACGTTTCCGTTGCATCTGCCCTGATTCTTTATGAAGCGCAGCGCCAGCGTCAAAATGCCGGTATGTATCAACGTCAGGCCAGCCTTTTAGCCCCGGAAGAGCAACAGCGCCTGCTGTTTGAGGGCGGCTATCCCGTTCTGGCCCGCGTGGCAAAGCACAAGCGCATGCCGTATCCCTATATCAATGCTCAGGGCGAGATAGAAGCCGATGAAACCTGGTGGGCAACGATGCAATCTACAGGCAGAAGTAAGAAATGAAAGGCCGTCTGCTGGATGCCATCCCGCTCAGTACCCTGACCGGCGTCGGCGCCAGTCAGGCGGCAAAGCTGGCTAAAATTGGCCTGCATACCATTCAGGATTTACTGCTTCACCTTCCCCTGCGTTATGAAGATCGTACCCAACTTTATGCCATTAATGACCTGTTACCGGGCATTTGGGCAACTGTTGAAGGCGATGTCCTGCATACCGAGATTACTTTTGGCCGCCGGCGCATGATGGTGTGCCAAATCAGTGACGGCAGCGGTGTGCTGAGCATGCGCTTCTTCAACTTTAATGCCGGGATGAAAAACAGCCTCGCGCCGGGCAGACGTGTCACCGCCTATGGTGAAATAAAACGTGGCCAGCGCGGTGCAGAAATCATTCATCCGGAATACCGTGTACAGGGCGAGCACAGCACTGTGACGCTGGAAGAAACCCTGACGCCCGTTTATCCCACAACTGATGGCATTCGTCAGGCGACGCTGCGCAACCTTACCGACCAGGCGTTAACTTTGCTGGAAAACTGCCCGATTACGGAACTGTTGCCGCAGGCGTTAAGCGGCGGACTGATCAGCCTGCCCGAGGCCTTACATACGCTGCATCGGCCACCGCCAGATGTGAAACTCAGCGAACTTGAAAGCGGGCACCATCCTGCGCAGCGCAGGCTGATTCTGGAAGAACTGCTGGCGCATAACCTGAGTATGTTGGCGGTTCGGGCTGGCGCACAGCGCCATTATGCTCTGCCCATGCCTGCCCGACATACATTGAGTGACCAGTTACTGGCCGCTCTGCCTTTTTCGCCCACTTCTGCCCAAAAACGCGTGGTCGCCGAGATTGAAAAAGACCTGGCCAATGACTTCCCCATGTTGCGGTTGGTCCAGGGAGACGTCGGCTCAGGAAAAACGTTAGTTGCCGCCCTCGCCGCCCTGAACGTTATTGCTCACGGCAAACAGGTGGCGATGATGGCACCGACAGAGTTGCTGGCCGAACAGCATGCAATCAATTTTCGTCAATGGCTCGCGCCACTGGGTCTGGAAGTCGGCTGGCTGGCAGGTAAACAAAAAGGCAAAGCGCGTCAGGCGCAGCAGGACGCCATCGCGAGCGGTAGTGTCGCCATGGTCGTTGGCACACATGCACTGTTTCAGGAGCAGGTGAAGTTCAACGGGCTGGCGCTGGTGATTATCGATGAGCAACACCGGTTTGGTGTTCATCAACGGCTCGCGCTATGGGAAAAGGGGGAGGAGCAGGGTTTTCATCCCCATCAGCTGATCATGACTGCCACTCCCATTCCGCGCACGCTGGCCATGACCGCCTATGCCGATCTGGATACATCAACCATTGACGAATTGCCGCCAGGCAGGACGCCGGTCACGACCGTTGCCATTCCGGACAGCCGTCGCAGTGAGATTATTGAGCGCGTACAAAAGGCCTGTCACGAGGGCCGTCAGGCTTACTGGGTCTGTACGTTGATTGAAGAATCGGACCTGCTGGAAGCCCAGGCGGCAGAAGCCACATGGGAAGAACTCAACGTGGCGCTGCCTGATTTGCGGGTGGGACTGGTGCATGGTCGTATGAAACCGGCGGAAAAGCTGGCAGTCATGCAGGCTTTCAAAGCGAACGAGATCCAGCTGTTAATCGCTACTACCGTAATTGAAGTCGGCGTGGACGTGCCAAACGCCAGCCTGATGATTATTGAAAACCCGGAACGGCTTGGGCTGGCTCAGCTGCACCAGCTACGCGGACGCGTGGGACGGGGTGCGGTTGCCTCTCACTGTGTGCTGCTGTACAAAGCGCCGCTGAGCAAAACGGCGCAGAAGCGTTTGCAGGTGCTACGCGACAGCAACGACGGCTTTGTGATTGCCCAACACGATCTGGAGATTCGGGGGCCGGGTGAACTGTTGGGAACGCGCCAGACCGGTAATGCTGAGTTTAAGGTTGCCGATCTCCTGCGCGATCAGGCCATGATTCCTGAAGTTCAACGCGTCGCACGGCATATCCACCAGCACTATCCTGAACAGGCACAGGCCCTAATCGAGCGCTGGCTGCCGGAAACCGGCCGCTACAGCAACGCCTGACACTTTTTTTGCCACCGTTAGCAAACGTTTGCTTTTGAGCCGTTGCAGATTACAATCGCCTCACTTTTTTTGGGAACCGTTACAATGTCGACCAATCAGCAGCCAGCCTCCTCATCCGTCAGTAAAAGTGAACTGATCTACCGCCTGGAAGATCGCCCGCCGCTTGCGCAAACCCTGTTTGCAGCCGGTCAGCATTTGCTGGCCATGTTCGTTGCGGTGATTACGCCCGCGCTGCTCATCTGCCAGGCATTGGGTTTACCGGCGCAGGACACACAGCACATCATCAGCATGTCCCTGTTTGCCTCTGGCGTAGCCTCAGTGCTGCAAATTAAAACGTGGGGGCCGGTTGGCTCAGGTTTGCTGTCTATTCAGGGCACCAGCTTTAACTTTGTCACACCGCTGATTATGGGTGGGATGGCGCTGAAGAACGGCGGCGCAGATGTGCCCACGATGATGGCGGCGCTGTTTGGAACGCTGATGGTCGCATCCTGCACGGAAATGGTACTCTCACGGGTGCTGCACCTGGCTCGCCGTATCATCACGCCCCTGGTGTCCGGTATTGTCGTAATGATCATTGGGTTATCGCTTATTCAGGTTGGCCTCACCTCCGTCGGCGGCGGCTTTGCCGCCATGAACGATCACAGTTTCGGCGCACCGAAAAACCTGCTGCTGGCCGGCGTCGTTCTGGTCGTGATTATCCTTCTGAACCGTCAAAAAAATCCTTATCTCCGCGTTGCCTCGCTGGTGATTGCAATGGCGGTGGGCTACCTGCTGGCCTGGGCGATGAATATGCTGCCATCCATCAGCACACCGGCCGATCAGCCGATCGTGGCGTTGCCGACTCCGCTTTATTACGGTCTGGGTTTTGACTGGAATCTGCTCATCCCGCTCATGCTGGTGTTTATGGTGACCTCACTGGAAACGATTGGTGATATCACAGCAACTTCAGATGTATCGGAACAACCTGTGAGCGGCCCCATCTATATGAAGCGCCTGAAAGGCGGCGTGCTCGCTAACGGCCTGAACTCCTTTGTCTCTGGCCTGTTTAATACCTTTCCTAACTCCTGTTTTGGGCAGAATAACGGCGTTATCCAGCTGACCGGCGTTGCCAGCCGCTATGTTGGTTTTGTTGTGGCGCTGATGCTTATCCTGCTGGGTCTGTTTCCGGCGGTGAGTGGACTGGTGCAGCATATTCCTGAGCCGGTTCTGGGCGGCGCAACTATCGTGATGTTTGGTACCATCGCCGCATCCGGCGTGCGTATTGTCTCCAGAGAGCCGCTCAACCGGCGTGCAATCATGATTATCGCCCTCTCACTGGCCGCAGGACTTGGCGTGTCACAGCAACCGCTGATTTTGCAGTTTGCACCGGACTGGTTGAAAACCTTACTGTCTTCCGGCATTGCCGCAGGGGGCATCACAGCGATTGTGCTTAATCTCGTCTTTCCACCGGAAAAGTCGTTTTAAGGCAGGCTGCGGCCTGCCTGCTATTTATGCTGATTTACATCCAGGCGGTTGAGCTATAACGATAATTCAGGCATAACAACCTTTCAGCGGACTGAACCCGGGAAGGATACGATGAAATTTATAGGAAAGTTTTTCCTTACCTTATTGTTACTACTACTGTTTGCGTTAGTGGTGCTGTATGTACTGCTGCAAACACAGTGGGGCGCGGGCTGGTTTAGCCGTTGGGTGAGCGACAAAACGGAATGGCATCTGTCGCTGAGCAAAATCGAACATAACTTTTCATCACCTACACACATTATTCTGGATGACTTCAGTTTTGGCCATGACGGACAACCGGCCGTGCTGGTCGCCAAACGCGTCGATCTTGGCATCGCCCTGATGCAGTTCAGCGATCCCTTCCATTTTGCCAGCATAGAGCTCCGTGACGGTGAGGTTAACCTGACCAATCTGGCCAGGAATAGCGCCTTACCCGTGCAGGCCGATCGCCTGCAACTGAACAACATGCGCATCGACAGTCCCGCTTCCGTTTTACCGCTTTCCGCACTGCAGGTGAATGGCGGCATTCTGCCGTGGAAACCCTTGCCCGACGATGTGCTGGGTAGAGATGCACAGTTCCAGATGAGTGCAGGCAAGATGACGCTCAATAGCGTGGCAGGTGAAAACGTGCTGATTCAGGGCAACGTGTCCCAGGGCCGCATGACGTTTAGCAACATCGGCGCGGATTTAGCCCGGGGCTCAATGACCGGTAACGGAGAGCGCGATGCGCAGGGAAACTGGAAGATCAATCAGCTCCGCCTGAACGATATCCGTTTGCAAACCGCCAGCTCGCTTGTCGATTTCCTGAAGCCGTTTGAAGAGGTGCCCTCGGTTACGCTGAACCGCGTCGATATTACCGATGCCCGGCTGCAGGGCCCTGACTGGGCGGTAACCGATCTCGATCTGACATTGAAAAATATCAGTTGGAAAGGCCGGGACTGGCAGAGTCAGGATGGCTCACTGGCGATGAACGCAGGCAACTTTATCAATGGCAAATTCGAGCTCAACGATCCCATTATCAATATGGACTTCTCGCCACAGGGGATTGCCCTGACCCAGTTCAGCTCACGCTGGGCCAACGGCGTGATCCGGGCTGACGGTAACTGGTCACGTAACGACAGACGCTTAACACTGAATAACCTGGCCGTCGCGGGCCTGGAATATACGCTGCCACAGAACTGGCGGGCGTTATGGCAGGATCCCCTTCCTGACTGGCTGGATGGGATTACCGTGACCCGTTTCACCTCAAACCGCAATTTGATTATCGACATCAATCCTGCGTTTCCTTTCCAGCTTACCTCACTGGATGGCAATGGTGAGAATCTGCAGTTGGCCCGTCAGCATCAATGGGGGATCTGGTCAGGGAAACTGAGCCTGAATGCAGCGGAGTCTACTTTTAACCGCACGGATTTACGCCATCCGTCCATTGCGCTGGAGGCTGACGATCGGCAGATCAGGGTGACGGAACTCAGCGCGTTTAGCGCTAAGGGTTTACTGGAAGGCACGGCAACCCTAGGTCAGCAAACCGACCGCCCAGTTAGCCTTAACCTGACTGGTCGCGGCGTACCCGTCAATGTCTTGCAAAACTGGGGCTGGCCCGCCCTTCCTCTGGAAGGCGACAGCAATTTCCAGCTGCGCCTGAATGCCTCCCTGAAGGCCGATCAGCCGCTGGCACCGTCGGTTAACGCTACGCTGTCGGTGAATACAGACAGCCAGCAACTGCAGCAGACCATGCAGGCAGGTCAGGTGAGGTAAAACACACAGGGCCGCAATCGCGGCCCTGTCGTTTAATTGATGCGCGCCCCTGAGCCGCCCTCTTCGAGCGGCCCGTCCGGATCCACAGGCAACACGATGTACACCGCTTCAAATACCGCACCACACTCATCATCACCGAATAGCTGCACGTCCAGCTGAACACGGGCTTTGCGACCCCGTGCCAGGCGATCGAGATCGCCACTCAGTGAGCCAAGGTCGGCAATAGCACCCGGCCTGCCGGTGATCGGCCGGCTATAGCGAATATGCGCATCGGCCAGAATAATGGTGCCACCGAGATGGCGCTCACGCAGCAGCAGCCAGATCAGCCCCCAGCCGGTAAGCGTGGCCAGCGAAAACAGGCTTCCGGCAAACAAGGTATGATGCGGGTTTTGATTACCTGTTTCCGGCATGGTGGTAATAAATTTTTGCCCGGTATATTGCAGAATCCGCACGCCCATTTTTTCACTCAGGGGGATGTGCTCGTACCAGGCCTGCTGTAGCTGCCCGCACCAGTCCGCGCGGTGTAAGATATCATCCAGCGTAACAACCGGCTTAATCATGAGAAAGTGGCGCACCGGCGTGGTCTGTGGAGCAGTAATTTCGCCCTGATTGACATATCCGAGCTTGGCAAAGAACGCCACCGCATCCTCACGCGCACTGCACGTCACACGTTTGACGCCTTCCTGACGCGCAACCGACTCCAGCGTCATCGCCACCAGCGTGCCCAGGCCTTTCCCCTGAACGGTTGGGTGTACGGCTAAAAAACGGATCGCCGCCTCATTATCCGCATTGATGTAAAGTCGCCCCACCGCAACGGGTTTACCCTGCTCATCCACTACCATTTGATGATGCGCTAACGCATCCCAGGCATCCCGTTCAGAACCCTGGGGTTGATGCAGCGGCTTTCGTAACATTTCCCAGCGGAACTGATAATAGACATCCAGCTCTTCCGCCGTTTGTGGCACACGAAGATGATACATAAAATGTTTCTCTCGGTCTGATGCGGGATGGCGGAGGTTTAGCCGCGCGGTATGCGGCGTCATACCTGTAACCAGAATGTCACTGGCCCGTCGTTGACCAGCGCGACCTGCATATCCGCGGCGAAACGGCCATTCGCGGTCATCACGTCATGGCGACGGCAACACGCGCTGAAATAGTCATACAGCCGTTCTGCTTCTTGTGGCTCAGCCCCGCCGGAAAATGAGGGGCGCATGCCCTTTTGCGTATCGGCAGCCAGCGTAAACTGAGACACCACCAGCACACTGCCGCCCGCCTGTTTGACGTTCAGGTTCATCTTGCCCTGGTCGTCACTAAAAATACGATAGCCCAGCACGCGCTCCGCCAGCCGCTCGGCGCGCTTGTCATCATCACCTTTTTCAACGCCCAACAGTATTAACAATCCCTGTCCGATTTCACCCACAACAACGTTATCAATACTGACGCTGGCACGCTGAACGCGTTGAATTAAAGCAATCATCCGTCCTCTCGTTCTTTTTCTCTTTCCTGCCGTTTGAACTGGCGGTAGTCATCTAAGGTCACGGTAATTTCCGCACCGAGAAGTACGATACACCAGGTCCAGTAAACCCACAGGAATAAAATGGGGATCACCGCCAGCACACCATAAATCAGCTGGTAAGACGGGAACATCGTAACATAGAGCGCAAAGCCCTTTTTCCCCAGCTCAAACAACAGTCCGGCGACCAGCGCCCCCGTCAACGCATCGCGCGAAGGAACCCGCTGTGTCGGGACAATACTGTATAACAGCCAAAACGACAGCCACGATAAGAGCAGCGGAAAGAAACGCAGCATCTGATCGACCAGGCTGGTTACGCCCGTCACGTTGATCCATTTCAGCGACAGCAGATAAGAGCTGATGGCTAAACTGGCACCCGCCAGCAAGGGCCCGAGCGTTAATATCATCCAGTAAACCGCAAAGGAATAGACCAGCGGCCGCTTTTTGTCGCTGCGCCAGATCGCATTCAGCGCCGAATCCACGGAATGCATGAGCAACAGCGCCGTTACGATCAACCCCACCGCGCCCACGGCCGTCATCCGGTGCACGTTTGCCACAAACTGCTCAAGGTAACGTTGCAGCGTGTTACCCGCAGCGGGCATGAAGTTGGTAAAAATGAAATTCTTAAGCTGTACGCTAATATCAGAGAACACAGGAAACGCAGCAAACAGCGCAAAGACCACGGCAATCAACGGCACCAGCGCCAGTAACGAGACAAAGGCCAGGTTGCCTGCCTGCGTCGTCATGGCATCATTATCAATGCGCTTCCACAGCAGCTTAAGCCACAACCAGAACGCATGAAGCCCGGGGCGAAAATGACGTAACTTCATGGCTTAATGCTGACCTGCAAACCAGTCCGGCACGGTTGTGCTGTCGGTTACCAGCACGCTGTTAATTCCCAGCGCCCGCGCGCCCTCAATATTCGCGGCATTGTCATCGAAGAACACGGCCTGATCGGCGCTCACCCCTTCAGCATCTAACACATGCTGATAGATTCTCGCTTCAGGTTTACGCATGCCCAGCTCCTGTGACAGGTAGATCTTGTCAGCCGCCTGCTGTACGTCAGGATATTGCGTTGGCCAGAAGGTACAGTGCAGGGCGTTGGTGTTGGAGAGAATCACCACCCGATGTCCCGCCTGTCTTAGCTGGTGCATTACGGCCAGCGTCTCCGGCCGGACACCAACAAAAACCGCCTGCCAGCCTGCCGCGAACTGTTCATAGCTCAGCGCGATATCCAGCTTCTCACACAGGGCTTCTGCAAAGGCCTCATCACTGATTTCGCCACGCTCATGCTGTTCAAATGCGTCATCCATATGGAAGTGGCTTTGAAGCGAGGCCAGCGGCACGCGGCTGAGGTCACTCCAGACGCCCAGTACGCGGTTAAAGTCGATATCGATAATCACATTGCCCAAATCAAAGATATACAGCATGGTGCCTCCTCGGGTTCCCTGGATCATTCACTCTAGCGGTAAAAGCGCAGCCTGAACAGGCAGCCTGGACGAGAAAAACAGAAACAGTAAATTAAGGCACGACGACACAACGTTGAAAGGGCGGAGAGAAGAAGTTACGGGCTGGTTTAGGGTAGATTTAACTCTGGGTAGCAATCGCGCAGGAAAAAAAAAGCCCCGTTTAAACGGGGCTTCCTACAGCGCAGTTATGCGTCTTTACCGCCGCGTGAAGCACGCTTACGGTCGTTTTCAGTCAGGTGACGTTTACGGATACGCACTGACTGAGGGGTCACTTCGACCAGTTCGTCATCATCAATGAACTCGATAGCCTGCTCAAGTGTCATTTTGATAGGTGGAACCAGCGTCGTCGCTTCGTCAGTACCGGAAGCACGCATGTTAGTCAGCTTCTTACCGGTCAGGCAGTTTACAGTCAGGTCGTTAGAACGACTGTGAATACCGATGATCTGGCCTTCATAAACTTCTGCACCGTGACCCAGGAACAGCTTGCCGCGATCCTGCAGACCGAACAGGGCGAACGCAACCGCTTTACCCTGACCGTTAGAGATCAGCACGCCGTTCTGACGCTGGCCCACTTCGCCCGCACGAATATCATCGTAGTGACTGAAGGTGGAGTACAGCAGACCGGTACCTGAGGTCATGGTCATAAATTCGTTACGGAAACCGATCAGGCCACGGCTTGGGATCACGTAGTCAAGACGTACGCGGCCCTTGCCATCTGGATCCATGTTTTTCAGGTCGCCTTTACGCTCGCCCATGGCTTGCATGACTGAACCCTGATGCGTTTCTTCGATATCCAGCGTCACGTTCTCGAAGGGCTCTTGCTTACGGCCTTCGAATTCGCGGAAGATAACTTTCGGACGGGATACCGCCAGTTCGAAACCTTCACGACGCATGTTCTCGATCAGAACAGACAGGTGCAGCTCACCACGGCCCGATACGCGGAACGCGTCAGCATCTTCGGTTTCTTCAACACGCAGTGCTACGTTGTGAACCAGTTCTTTGTTCAGACGCTCAAGGATCTGACGAGACGTCACGTACTTACCTTCTTTACCGCAGAACGGAGAGGTGTTGACGTTAAAGAACATGGTAACCGTTGGCTCATCCACGCTCAGTGCTGGCAGCGCCTGCACGTTCTGTGGATCACAAATGGTGTCAGAAATGTTCAGCTCGCCCAGACCGGTAATCGCAATGATATCGCCTGCTTCTGCCAGGTCGCTGTCAATACGCTCCAGGCCCAGGTGAGTCAGCACTTTACCGACTTTACCGTTACGGGTTTTACCTTCGCTATCAATGATAGTGACTTGCTGGTTAGGCTTCACTTTACCGCGCTTGATGCGGCCGATACCGATAACGCCCAGGTAGTTGTTGTAGTCCAGCTGAGAGATTTGCATCTGCAGCGGGGCATCCGCTTCAACCTGTGGAGGCGATACATGGTCGACAATAGCCTGATACAGCGGGGTCATATCGTCAGCCATGTCTGTGTGCTCAAGACCGGCAATACCATTCAGCGCCGAGGCGAAAATGATAGGGAAATCGAGCTGCTCGTCAGTCGCATCCAGGTTAACGAACAGGTCAAATACCTGATCAACAACCCAATCAGGACGCGCGCCAGGACGGTCAACTTTGTTGATAACCACAATCGGCTTCAAACCATGCGCGAACGCTTTTTTGGTTACGAAGCGGGTTTGCGGCATAGGGCCATCCATCGCATCTACAACCAACAGTACCGAATCCACCATAGACATTA
>Ga0308156_1001466_pt1 | contig 27414 bp, 25 predicted proteins | sample PhyAR2_FD_201041 | JGI IMG/M metagenome (GOLD analysis project Ga0308156, IMG submission 201041) | Phyllosphere microbial communities from UC Gill Tract Community Farm, Albany, California, United States - DLSL A.R2 | ecosystem: Host-associated > Plants > Phyllosphere > Unclassified | place: USA... | reverse complement strand
AAACCCCTTGAGTTTTAACATTCCAATTTTTGGTAGGTTTATTGGCTCCCCTAACGATTGGAGCTACCAGGTTATCTAATACCGGTACTGCTGGATTGTAAACGTTGCTTATATTGTGTTGTTTTTTATCAATCAGCTGTACCTTGAACCCATCGCTTAATTGTGTCACTTCACTTGCTGAGGCTAATTTAACATTTAACAGAATAGAAAATGCCACTACAGATGAAACAATAAGCATCAAATAACTTTTTTTTACTTTTTTCATTTTTTTCTCCTATTTTTCAGTCGCTTACATTCTGATTATAGCACCTTATAACCTCTTTTTCAAACCATTATCAATCGGTTAAAAAGAGCTAAAATACACTAAGTTTTTTCATTGTCAAAAAGATTTTACATTAGAAATTATTGATTTTTGTTATATATAAGAATAAGATAAAAAAGTACAAAAGTTGGTGGCGCTTACTTGTTTAATTAAATTGCGCTCATTTAGAAGAAAGAGAGGCCAAATATATGGCAGATGAAAGAGTAAGGGATGTCCAAAAATGGCTTAATCAGACGTATGGAAAAGTTTCTGGATACGAAAAGGTTACAGAAGATGGTGTAACCAGTTGGGCTACAATTTATAGTTTACGCGAAGGGTTACAGCACGAACTCAAAATAACTGAACTCGGTCAAGGGTTTGGAACTGCGACAAGAGCTGCACTAAGAAAAGTAATTAAAGATATTGTTCCAGGAACTACGGGAAACATCGTTAAACTTATTAAGGGGGCTTTTTGGTGCAAAGGGATTGGACCTACTAATTTCACGGATACCTTTGACAGTCCTCTATATAATGCGATTCAAACACTGCAAGGCTATGCTGGAGTCACACCAGATGGACTTTTGTCAATCAATCTAATGGCTGCATTATTTGATATGAGTGCTTTCGTACTCATTTCCGGAAGAGGTGATAAAAGAATTCGCGAAATCCAACAAGAGCTTAATGGTAAATATAGTTCTACAGGAAATAAAGATGATGAAGGTTTAGGAATTTTACCATGTGATGGTATTTATCAAAGGGATACAAACACTGCTTTAATCTACGCTCTCCAGGTAGTATTAAAAGTGAAGAACCCTAATGGAAATTATGGACCAGGTACAATTAGTGCTACTCCAACTGTTCATCCAGGAGAGAGTGGAGAAATTGTTAGAATTATCCAGTATGGCTTATATGTAAATGGTTTTTATACAGGGGATTTCGATGCAAATTATGATAATGATGTTTCTAGTAGTGTTATAGAGTTTCGTAAATTTATGAATCTCCCAGAATTCACAGGGATTTCAGATTTAACTGTCATCAAGGGACTACTCACAAGTAATGGTAATACAGACCGTGATTCTAACATGTTTGATACTTCAACACAGTTAACTGGCCAAGATGTTTTAAATATGAGAACTTATGGTTTTAGTATTGCTGGTCGTTATCTAACAGGAACAGTTGGAACTGGTTCAGAAGAAAGAGATAAGAACCTAACACCAGAAGAAATACAAAGGATTACTAATGGTGGAATAAGTATCTTCCCAATTTATGAAAAAGGAGGTTATGAGTTAAAATACTTTAATGGTAGTCAGGGCTATACAGATGGATTTCTAGCAGTTGCAGCTGCAAGAGAACTAGGTTTTCCTAGTGGCGCAACAATTTATTTTGCGGTTGATGTCGACGTTCTTGATGGAGATATAGAGGGAACTATTGCTCCTTATATCATTGGTGTCATTAATTCAATGGCCGATACTGAGTATTCGCCTGGGATTTACGGAACTCGTAATGTGTGTCTTCATGGTGAAGAACTTGGCATGAAATACAGTTTTGTAGCAGATATGTCTTATGGCTGGAGTGGAAACTTAGGCTTCAAGATGCCTCAAAATTGGGCATTTGATCAGTTTGTAGAGTATCCTATCGGTGGAACTCCTATTGACCAAGGTGCTTCTTCTGGGAAGGACCCTGGCCATAATACTTTTAAACCTAGACCTGTAGAAACTATTTCTCCAGAAGAGGCAATAAAGAGTATTACCTCAAGTGGAGATCTAATTAATGGAAAAATCAGTTTTGATACATCAACAGTCTTGGTAGATGAACCTTATCTAAAAATATCTGCTAAAGCAGCAACAGAGTTCAAGCATGAGGGCAAAGGAGTATCCTTTAGTATTAAAAATGGTAAGTTTTCTGTTAATGAAGAAGCTATGATGAAAGCCTTCTTAAAAGAAAATAATATTCCATCTGCTGCAGCAGATATTATAATAGATAAGTTTAAAGGGTCAACCATACCGTCCAAATTAACTGCTGGAAGTTTTACATTCGAGATGAGTACCTCAGGTGTAGAATTATTCGAATTGAAAATTACTTATAATTTACTAAAAGTTGATAATAAAACACTTAGCGGAGAGTGTTCAATGACTTTGGATGTTCAATTTACTCCTCTTAATTATGTTGAAGAAGAACTCCCAGCAATATTTAAACAGTTGGGTAAAGACACGGTAAAAGCACTTGGACCTAATATTTCCTTTGGAATTATAGCAGTTATTGGCGTTGTTGTTTTTGTGGTTGGCGCCCCTGAAGAAATAGCCGCTGCTGTGGCCGCCTTCCTAGTACTTTATATACCAAAATTGATTGAAGGATAAATAAAAGAAGAGGTGATATACATATCATCTCTTTTTTACGTAAATCTTACATCTAGGAATCATATAATTTAGAAAATCTTTTTCTATATTGCCAAGCTTTTCTGTATTCTCTTTTTTATTAATTACAAGAATAATAGTAGGTTCAGGGGTTAAAGATTTTTGATAATTTTTATAAATTAAAAAATATTCTTTAGTATCTAGTAATGCATCATATTGGCCATTTAACACATTCTTATAGAAATCGAAAGAAGTTTTTCGCAGTGTCGCTTCACTTAAACCTAAATTCCTTTTAATTTCTTTTTGTTTATCTTCTGTAGGAGTAGAGTCATAGCAAATGAGAGTCTTGGGTGAGTAGAAAAAAAGATATGATAGTGGAAACCACAAAGGGGCTAACAAGACAAATATAAGAACACTCCAAGCCCAAGGAATGCCGGCTAGCATATAAGGATATGAGATTATTAACATTGCGATTAAACCGAAAACAATAAACGCTTTCTTAATCTTTGGGAACATGTATTTCCAGTTAATATAAAAGTAAAAAGTAAAATATATTTTATACCATTTCCATTTTGAAAAATGCGAGATGAACATAAAAAAGTAACCTCCGAAAATTTTATAATTGCTTTCTGTATTATATCACTTTTCACTTTTTTAATTGATGATTTATAAGATTAAATTAAGTATTAGTCCTTTTTTATGTATTTTGTACAAATGTTCAAATTTCTAAAAAATCAATCTTAGAACTTGAAAATATTAAACAAAGGAGAATAATGGATTAATAAAATATAATATGCAAGTTTCTAAATTAAGATATTACTAATTTTCTAAATTAATAAATATCTAAATAATGTAAAAACCACTAGGGATATCCACTGTCATTAAGTTAAGAAAAAATAGGCTCACTCTATTTTTTTCTTTCTTTCTTTTTTTCTAACCACCTTGCAAAACTCAAATAAATATGTTATTTTTGAAAAGCCTTAAACAAACGCAAAAAAACCATTATCTGATTCCACGCGATTCGTCAGACAATGGTTTTTTTATATTAGAAAAATAGTTTGAAATGAATAAGAGCCATCCAAGCAATTTAATTATGCGACATGATCATGATATAAGAAACTTCTAAACTTCTTTTTCGTTAAATTTCTCTGATCACTCTGATTTGGCCGCACAGGTAGGAGATAATCATAATGAGAAGTTTTACATGAGAAGTTTTACGCAATAACCGGTAATATTTATTTGCTTTTGCTTTATTTGTAACTTAAACGTTACGGAATCAATTATACTTTATTCCTAAGATAAATTCAACCATCATTTCAAATACATTACTTTAAAATGATGTATTTGGAATTCCTTATAGAATATGGATTATTCAATTATATTTCTCAGAAAAATTGTGATTTTTCGTACTCTATGTAATAAATAAAAGAGGATAAAACTTATGAAAAAAACACTTACTTTTGCCAGCCTTGGAATCTTGCTTTGCTCAAACAACATGCAAGTATTAGCAGATGTTAGTTCAAGCAGTAATAATATAAAATCTGAAATTACAGCTGCCAATAATTCAATTGATTCGTGGATGCCTGATAAAGTGCTCCAAATCTGGGTGTCTAAAGAATTAGGCAAGGATGTCAATTCTATAACTCAAGATGATATGAAAAATATTATCTATTTACAAGATACTCCTGATGGACTAACTTCACTTAAAGGATTAGAGTATGCGACGAGTTTACAAAATTTATATTTAGGGTATTCTGATGTCTCTGACCTTTCTCCTATATCCAACTTAACAAGTATCGTTAACTTACAAGTGAATGATACTAAAGTGACTGATCTTTCTCCTATTTATAGGTTAACAGGTTTGAGATCTTTAGATATCTCTGATCTTTCAATTGGTGATACTAATATGGCTTCCCTACTACAAGCACGTGGTTCATCTCTCACTCAATTAGTGGCTCAAAGTACCGGATTAAAAAATATAGATTATCTTTCTCCTTATACAAACCTTACTGACATAGAGTTAAGTTATAACGAAATTACTGATTTGAGACCGCTACAAAACTTTACAAACACTCATGGGCAGGTAGTTGGTCAAACGTTTCCTTCAGCATCTGTTAATTCAAATTCGAGAAATGTAACTTTTGATGATTTGGAGGTTTATTACATGGATGGAACGAGATTAGAACCGACAGATATCTCTGATGGGGGAGCATTTGATAGTACTACAAATAAAATTTCATTTTCTAACCTTTCTGAGTTATCTGGAACTGTAAGGTGGGATTATTATACAGAACCAGCGGATTCAGCAACTGGAATAAGATTTGGTGGACTTGTAAAAAATAGCTATAATTTAGAAATCCCTGCAAATGTTACTGCCAAATATGTAGATACAGATGGTAATTCAATCTCTGATGATGTTGTAAAATCAGGGAATGTGGGTGATGATTACACCACTGAACAAAAAGACATTGATGGTTATACCTTCAAAGAAGCTCAAGGGAACGCCACTGGTAAGTTCACAGACCAAGCACAGACTGTCACTTACGTATATACGAAGAATAATGTAACTCCTAGTCCTAAGCCGGATGATCACTCAAATACTCCTGAAAGTAGTAAGGACAACAGCAACAAAAATGATTCTAACACTGAAGAGGTATCAACACTTCCACAAACTGGAGATAACGAAGGATTATCAATGATCGGAATGGTTTCTGGACTTCTCCTCATCCTTGGAACAACGCTTATGATTATCTTTAAACGTAAAAGACAAGATTAAATGACAGAAGAAACTATATTTTATAGTCGATTAAAACAAGAAATTAAAAAAAGCCGAAAGTCGACTAATCAAATTGAACGGGAACTGGGTTACTCTAGAAATGCATTGCACAACTATAAAAATGGGACAGAACCTTCAGGAAGTCGCCTCATTGAAATTGCGGAGTACTTTCATGTCTCCCCTAAGTTTTTAATTGGTAAGACTGATATTTCATCTGAAAACACCCCCATTATTAAATTTGAACAGTTAAGTGATGTTCAAAAGTTCGAAATGTTAAACCTTTGTCACAACTGGTCAAAAAATCTGATAAAAAACACAATTTCCAGATAGATAATTGCATTATAAAAAGTTCCTAAAAATCTAAAAACTTAACCTGACTTTATAAAGTCATCAATTGGAGAATTAATATTTTGAAAAAAACAATCGTTTTATCAGCTACTATTTTGAGTTTGTTTGCACTAGCTGCTTGTTCAAATTCAAAAACTTCTGGTAATCAAACTAAAAAAGAATCTTCTAGCATATCATCAAAAAAAGAAGAAAAATCTGTATCGTCTAGCTCAAAAGTTCCATCAAGCTCTAAAACTTCAGATATTAAAACCGCAACTGCTGAATCTATGAATAATTCTACTTCAAGCAGTCAAGCAGATAGCAATAAATCTCAAACAGTTCAAACAAGTTCCAAAACTGAAACCAATAGGAATGTCAATAATCAAGAACCTGTCTCTCCTTATGCTGTACAATTAGTTCAAAGCCAAATTCCTGCAACTTTCCAATTTCATGGTGCAAATGTACCGAAAAGTATTATTATTAACGATATAAATATCTCATCAATCACTTTTATAAGTAAGGATAATAAAAGCAGTGATTATAATACTAGCGTTGAAACTATTCCTACAAAAGAGATAGAAATTTTTTCAGCAACTGATAATCACGTGAGAATAGTAAAAGTAAATACTCAAATTAATGTGTCACCAATTAGTGGTGCAACTTCGAATAATATTGGCCCATTGTATCTGATTCATAACAGCCAAGGAGGGATTTCATTGATTACTCCAAATTATGCTGGTAATGTTCAGAGTAGTCAAAAGGATACTATGCTAGAAGTTATTCAATAATAAAATAAAACAAAAGAAGTATTTTAGGGGGTCCCGAGCGCAAACGGGGAATTACTCCCAATAAGGATTAAAAATAAAGAATAATAAGATCAATTTTTAAGAGTTTCATAAACGACCGTTTATGGAACTTTTTGAATTCACATAGTATTCCTTGAAGAACTATTACTAAAATGGTACCCAAATTCGTTTTTTAAACAGAGTTCCATAATTGTTCTATAACTTGGATTATGGAACAATCAAGTAAAACAATAATTATTAGTTTTAATAAATTAGCCGAAATCGTTGTTTTAACAACTTTTTTACTACTTATATAGAAGTCGTTGAGCAAAATAAACTGATTATTCACGCTTTTTAATCCTTATTGGTACAAAATGCCCGTTCGTGCTCGGACCCCTAATGGAACCCCCAATAATGGATTTGTAGGTAGTCCATTTGAAGAGCATAGCAATGTGTATTCAGTAATTTATCCTGCTCCATTAACGAATTGTGCTAGACAATATGACTCAAATGTTCAAAATGTTTCAGGAAGTTCAGTAGATTCTCTTCTTAATCACGTTCACGTCTCTGATCCAATAAGTGGTTCATATCGGTTGAGTCGCTCGACGTTTGAAAACATATATAACGCTCGAAAATATGCAGTGGTGGTAAAATAAAAATTCCGGAACCTACTTGTTATATTAAGACTTAAGTGTATTCATTATTATCTTAAGATAGTGTTTTAAGATTTGATTGATATTCAATTAGTAATTTTAATCAAAAAAAGAAAAAAGCATTCAATAAATGTCTTTTATTTTTGATCATTATTTTTCAACTTATCGTTTTAGTTATTGTTTTATTTTCCAAGAGATTGGTACTATTTTTCTTAACTTAGTGACATTGGGAAGTTCGCAGCTAAAATTTATTGCTAGCACAGTTAGGACAACAGGGTATACTTCAAAAGTTCGTATTAATTTTCTGCTATAATTGGGTTTATAGAAGGTCAGGGAAGTTGAGCATGAGAACAAGAAGTGGGTGAATGCTGGAGAATGAGTATTTTGTGTTTACTGGGACACTTACAACGATGATAAGGAAACAAGCACAATCAATCGATCATTGTAGGATTAAAAGGGCATACTCAGAATGCCGTGACTCAAAAGACGACTCGCCTGGTCACAGGATATTTTTCTATTGATTTAATAAAAGGCTATACTCCTTCACAAAAATTAGTAGAGGCAGAACGAGCCCTTCAATCAGGGCAAGCAATTATCATAATGAACGAAAAAGAATTTATTAATTTTTTATCTCAACATTTATATTTACTCTCCCAGGGGCTTTAAATTTTGTTAGTATAAGACTAAACGTTAGGTTGCAAAAGAGGTTTAGAAATGAAATTACGAGAAATAATAAATGAGATACCTGATGATGACTGGCTAGAAATCATAGAACAATCTTCAATTAATTATAGAAGTTATATTGGGCGAGCACCCAAAAAATATATTGTAGGAGAAGTGTTGGACTATGAAGCTTTGTACATTGGTGAAGGCCGAAAGAATAAAAATTATGAGATTCACCGATTTTTAGTGGAAGATAATTACAGCGAGTAAGATTTTGATGGAGGAATAACTTGTGTTAACAAATGAGGTTGATATTTCAAAAGAGAGAGTTTATAATCTGTTTGAACGTTCAAACAAAACAGAATTAGGAGAAATTCAAATGACCTTTAAAAAAATATCGGCACTGTCTATGGCTTCATTGGTTCTCATACCAACAGCTAGCTACCTTTTGAGTATTCCTGCTAATGCGGATACAGTACAATCAGTTGCTACTTCACAATCTTCAAAAAATAATACAACTACTGATAAACACAAATTATTTGATGCGTATGTTTTGGTTAAAGATAATCAATTCGTATTAGATATCCCTCAAGACATTCAGCTTAATCAAAATGAAGTAGAACAAGTTAAGCAACAAATAAGTGATGTCAATAGTAAAATTAGAACTAACAAATTAATAATCAATCAAACAACAAAAGAGATCAGCTCCCAAAATCCTACTTTGAGAAGTTCGGGATACACTTATGGTAATTTTTGGTGGGGAACACGTTATTACTTTAGAAGCAATGCTGCTGTTTATGCTATGGATCATGACTTAGATAATTGGTCCATCATGACTGGTGTTACAGCTTTGTGGGCACCGGCAGTTGCAGTGCTAGGGGCAGCATATTTTCAAAAGGTTAAAAGCGATTTGGACTATTACAATAATACCCATTCAAAGAACTATATAGACATGGATGTCAATTGGGCGGGCGTTTATTCGATTTATGCAGTATAAGAGAATAGTAGGGGAGACAATATGGTTATTTTTATAGTTTGTATGGCAATTCTTGGAATTTTTATGAAAAAGAACTTTTGGCCACGAATCCCAAATAAATATTTGAAGTATAGAGGATTGGCATACTCTCTATGTATAGTCATATTGTCTATTCTGTTAAAAATTCCTTTGGGGTTTAGTGCTTTATCAGTTCCGACTTATATCCTTATTTTTTATGGGTTATTTATTTTCTGGAGAGACAGAAAAATATAAATACGATTCTAAACGTGGATTAACACTTTGCAACGATAGGAATCTAAAAATCATCAGATTTCTTATATATTGAAATAAAATTTTAAGAGTTCTATCAGCGACTGTTTGTGGAACTTTTTAATTTTTAAAAATTAAATCAAAATCGCCTTGAATATTTTACATCTCCCCCAAAAGAAGGGAATAGAACCAAGATATAAAATGTTGTGCAAATTTCACTAGAAAAGTAGTTTTAGAATTTTTAATTCAAACTTTTCAACTTCTCTCAAAGGGCTATAATTAAACTTGTTATAACATTTTATATAGAAGATGAGGAGATATCAAAACTTTAGGAAAAGCTATTGCTAATAAGATTGCGTTATTTCTAGTTTTATTTATTTTAGTTGTGATAGGGTGGCATGTTGTAAAACAGATGAATCCATTCAATGGTACAACAAAAAGTAATTATAATTTTGTACTAACCAAATTCTCAAAGAAAAATGATTTAGTTGTTAGCGAGGCAAATACTACGGATAAAGTATTTACGAGTAAAGCATTAAAAACTGGCCAAGTTGGACGAAATCTTTAACTTCTATTTTTGTTGGTAGAAGCGTAACTTTAGAAATTCCCGTTACAACTGAATTTAAGTTAAACTTGTCTGATGTTACTTCAAAAGATATCAGCATAAAGAATAATATTTTAACTTTTTCCAGACCATTGGTCGTAAAAGTAGATTCACAACAAACATGAAATTCCAAGATTTCAAATGAAAGCAATGGAACTATTGATAAAGCAGTTGATCTTTGGATATCGGGTTCAAAAGCTCAAGAATTTTTAAGTGAGAAATCACAAGATTCAATCTATAAAACATCAACCTTTGTAATGAAAGATAAGAGTCGCCAGAAAAAAGTCGCAAAATATGCTTCTGAAGATTTAGAGTCTCTTCTTAATTTGAATTCTGATAAACATATCACAGTCAAATTGTCTTCAGATAATTCGAAATTTTTAAATGTAGATAGTAAATATAATAATTTACTTTAACAAACAGCTCATAACTTACCAGTTGTGTTCTGATTCGTTTATTAGAATATAAAATCACTTGATTAAGATAAAATTAAGGTGTATAATGATTGTGAAAGCGCAAACAAAAGAAAGGGGTTTTATGAAAACAAAAACAAAAATTAGTTTAGGCATTTTAGCACTGATTTCAATAGGGACTGTATGTTCGGGAGTTAAAGCGCAATCTGCCTTCGCATTTTCAGAGGCTTCATCAACGCCTAATTCAATTCAGGAAGACTTCTCTGACATTCATGCTGGTTATGGATATGAAAATTGGGGAACGAAACAGTATGCTCCGTACTTTGATATGGGAGCTTACCCGCAAAACCCTCGTTTACTTTATGACACGATGAATGATGCAGGAGTAAATCATGCATTTTTAGGATTTGCAGTGACAGATCCAAAGACTGATTCATTAGTTTGGGGCGGAGCTAACACTCCCATTGATACTCTTGCTCCAAATGGAAGAGATATGATTTACGATGATATTCGTCGCTTGCGGGAAGAAGGAAAAGATGTGGGGATAGCTTTTGGTGGAGCAGGGGCTACAGCTTTACCAGAAACAGTTAAAAATGTCGCCGACGCTGTCAAAGAATATAAAGCGTTTATTAAATCATATGGTTTTACACACATTGATTTTGATATTGAAGGTAATTTAACTTATCAGTCAGATGCCAATAATGAGAGGGCGGAAGTCATCAAAAATTTAACCGCAGAACTAGCAGCTGAAGGACAACCTCTAAAAGTTTCATATACATTAGCTTTAGGAGCAAAAGGGATTGAGCCTAAAGATTTGGCAATCATAGAACCCTGTATTAATGCAGGAGTTGATATTTCCAAAATCAACTTTATGGCTTTTGACTATGGTGAGATATCAGGAACATTAGAGCAGACAACAGAAACAGCATTACAGAATACCCATCAAACTTTAAAAGAAGTATATGCTAAATATGGTTATTCCAAAACAGATCAAGAAATTTGGAATCTAATGGGGATGACATCGATGACTACTGAAGATGATCAAGGACATTCTTATACGCCCGAAGATGTAGATAAAAGTATAAATTTTGCCAACACTGTAGGTATGAATTATCTGTCAATGTGGAGTATTAACCGTGATTCTAAAGATAATGATTATCTTCACCCTGGACAAAGAGAGGGATTCTATAGTAGTCTATTCTCTAAATTTCAAACAAATGATGGCTCAAAAACCCCATTTAAACCAATTCCTTCGTTTGAATGTCCCTCATATAATGTAGAGATACCCTATAATGCAGGAGCACGTGTCCATTATAAAGATAAGGACTATTTATGCATTGGGTGGGCCAACCCAGGAGATACACCAGAAAAAGCAACATGGGCTTGGAGAGCACTCTAATATTTTCATAGCTCTAGTTCAAAAGATTTTGATTATCCAAATATAAGGAGGTTACAATGACTAAAAACATTCAGGTTGAGAACTTTATAAAAATATTCATTTCACTTTTGGTTATGCTAATGTCTTTGATGATGTGTGCATACTCAACGGTTTACGCATCTACATTAGCGCAAGGTAGCAGAGAAGGAGTTGAGAAAGCAGCAAGTGCACCTTACCGAAATGTCATATATTATGGAGATTGGTCTATCTGGGGTGGACAAGATAATTACTATCCAAAAAATTTACCTGCTAATTTGTATACGCACTTAAACTATGCCTTTATTGCTTTTGATCAAAACGGGAATTTAAAACTTACGGACTCTGATGCCGCATTTGGTGCAGATGTTGGTTCAGGAAATGGCTGGAATAATGCATTGTCGGGCGTTATCCCAGCCATAAATGCCTTACGCGCTGAATATCCAAATATGAAAATAGGCATATCGCTTGGAGGGTGGTCAAAATCCGGGAATTTCTCAGATGTTGCAGCTGATTCGGCAAAACGTTCAAATTTTGTGGCAAATGTTATGAAGTTTATTCAATTGACAGGAATGGACTTTGTGGACGTTGACTGGGAATACCCAACGAATGTTCGACAACCGGATACAGTTGATAATAAAAATGATGAAGGGACGCCGCATGCTCGCCCTGAGGATAAAGAGAATTATATTCTCCTAATGCAAGATTTTCGTAACGCTTTGGATAAGCTCGGTGTAAAAGAAGGAAAAACTTATGAATTAAGCACTGCACTACCAGGTACGGTAAAACAATTACAAAGTTTTATTGATGTACAAAAACTTTTTAAAACTATTGATTTTGCTAATTTGATGACATACGATATGAATGGAGCTTGGGGAGATACCTCAGGGCACCAAACAGCACTTTATACTAATCCTAAAGATCCTACTGGGTATTCTATTAAAAATACAGTTGATTATTTAAAACATGAAAATGTCGAAATGGATAAAATTGTCATTGGTGCTGCGATGTATACCCGTGGCTGGGATGCTGTGGAAAAGGGAAGTGATTCACAATTCCCTGGCTTATTTCAACATGCAGCTCTTACCAACAAAGATGCAGATAATACACCTTCTAGAGGTGCGAATAACGAACTTCCAACTGTAATAGGAGATGGGGGACGTGTAGGAGGCGTATGGTCATATCGTAACATTGATAAGTTGAAAGCTCAAGACCCTACGTTAAAAGAATATTGGGATGACGTAGCTAAAGCCCCTTACTTATACAGCACAGAAACAAAACATTTCTTTACTTTTGACAATGTGAAGTCTGTTAAAGCAAAAGCTGATTTTGTTAAAGAAAACCATTTAGGCGGAATGATCTCTTGGATGGCCTCTCAAGATAAAGATACGGATGGAAATGGAGTCCGAAAAGAACTAGGCGAAGCTATTAAAACCGAGCTTTACGGAAATGGTCCCATACCAAATGGAACAATTCAAAATAAGGCTAATATTAATACCAATGTACAGGTTGAACTTGAGTCATTAGATTCTGGAGCACAAGGGTTTGCGTTCACAATTACTAACAACCAAAAACCAAGTAGTCAGAATGACGCTCTCGGTCTTGCCAATGCTTATTTCTCAACAATTAAAAAAGCAACTTTTGTCATAACTATGAAGGACGGAAAAACATTTACAGGGGGTGATTGGAAAGCTGGAACGGTAACTAGTAAAGCTGGGAAAACTTACGTTGACCTTAGTTCTGTTTATGATGCGAAATATATTTCACCTGGGAAAACATATAAATTCAAACTGGTTCCTTCTAAAGAAATGAACATTGATCCAAATAATGTTCAGAAAGTGGAACTATTACAGTATTATAGTCCTGGAGTTCAACTGTTTTCTCCTGAGACTGTTTATCAATCAATTACGCAAAGTAAAAATTAATGGGATATTACTGTTAGAAGGATTTAGTTTATCTGTCATACCAATCAAAAAACAATCATAATCTAGCAAGTAATGTAAGAAACAATAAAAAAGCTCAGCTCTTAACTTATCAGTTACGAGCTTTTTATATATAATTCAAATCAAATGACTATGTAAGCCTTTTTTTAAGTTTTGTTTATGGTAGTATAATAGGATAATACACATTCTCTTAATTCCATTTCACCTAAAATGTATATTTAGGGAAAAATTTTTTTGAAATATAGTTTTAATAGTAAGGTAGAATTTAACAATGAAAAGATTAATTGCATTCCCAGTAACTTTAATGGTAGTCTTAATTATGATATCCCCCCACATTGCATATGCAGTGGGCAAACAGACTATTAACAGTGACAAAAATTTGCATCAGGGTCAAACTTCAAATAAATCAAGCCTATTAGGCTATAGTCAAGTTAAAAATATCTATAATGATGACCTAATTAACTTTTCTAAAAAAAGTGTTAAAGCGGCTAAGTGGAGCGCTAAATATTTTCCTAGAGTTTTCAATGATGATATTGACCGTATAAACTCCATTGATCAACAGTTAAGAATGAAGTATATGAATAGAAGTGACCTTTATGAACCTTTTAGTGATTTAGAGGGACTTGATAAGAGTTTCGTGACAGAAATATCTGAAGATATTGTCCTCTATGCTAATCTTACTCCAGAAGATTTTGGAATTAGTTCGAAATATTATTCTAAAAACCCTGAGAAAGTGTACAATGATATGCTAAAAGAATCTCTCTTTGGGATTGACCATGGCTATTTTCTAGGAAGCTTAGATAAAAAGAATTTAGATCCTTTAAAGAATCAGTATATTCAAATTAGTCTAATTCTTCCAAAAGGTTCAAAAATTACAAGAGTCGGTAGTTTGTCAGAAAATCAATATATCATTCCACGAGAGGCTACGTTAAGTTATATTGGCAAGAACTTCAGCAAAGAAAGTAAAAATATTAATATATCTGCTCAAGTAGTTGAAAGGAGTGAGCTAGATAAAGCTACGAAAACTCAAGAAGCCACAATCAATACCAAGATGAATACTCTTTATAGGACGCCGTCTAACTTAATTAAATTAACTCCTCTAGGTTTAAATGCAGGACATGTTCTTACTTCTAGCTTTAATATTGTATCTAAAGCTTTTGAGGAATTACATAGTGGGGATATTCTTTCTAAAAACTTCTTTGATAAACAAGAATTTAATTTAACAAATGGTTGGATAGTCCACACAGATGTTTTTGATAAATGGAGCGAAGGAGAGACTTTAGAAGAACGTAGGGCGCTTTTTGAAAAGAACTTTGATACAAATAGTTTAGGTGTTACACAAATATGGAACGATAAATCCTGTGAGAGTATTATCAATCTTTCTCATTTAGGCGATGGTGACAATCTTACTCAAATAAGTGGTGATAACTCATATGCAGCGACACTTTTACATGAAACTTTCCACTACCTTATTCATTCAAGTAATTATTTTGAGGACCAACCACTATTTCAAAAAGACCAAGATATATTTAAGGATATGATAAATATGTTAAAGGATGAGGACGAAGGAAAGTTAGTCGACTTATTGAACGATGATTACGCAGAAGATGACTGGGAAGAGTTTATTTGTGAAGCTTTTATGGCTAAGTTTTATCCTGATGATGAAATAAGAAATACATTTATAAAAGAAATACCACAAACAAATCGTATGTTAGATAACATCTTTGATCATAATCCACCAACTGTTCCCGATAATTTAAAAGATTTAGAAGTGAGTGGAACATCTATAAAATTTACATTTGACCATGCTACAGACAATGTAGGGGTTGACAGTTATAATATTTATCAAGACGGCAAATTGGTTAAAACTGAAATTACAGAAAAAGATGAGAATTATCTTTCATATCCAGATCCAGGGAAGCACCAAAAAAATATGGAAATAACGCTTGATAATCTCAAACAGTTTACAGATTATGAGTTTCAAGTAGCTGCGGTTGATGATGCACAACACGAATCGTCAAAAAGTTCTATATTAAAAATAAAAACGAAAGATACTGAACCTCCGAAGTTAACCGGTTCCTTAACAGGAAGTCCTTTGGTGAGTACAGCGGCAAGATTAAATTGGCCTCATCCCACAGATAATGATAAAGTTAAAGAAGTAAAAGTGTATAGAAGTGAGACTTCTTCAAGGCTGTATAATTTCGGCATCCAAAACTTGAATAACCAAGAAAAAACGTTTATCATTTCTGGGAATGATAACTACTATACAGATTTAACCATTGAAAAGGGAAAAACGTATTCTTACTCCATGGTTGCGGTTGATGAATCAGGAAATGAATCAGAAAAAAACAACTCAATCACAATCAAAACAGAAGATCAAGATGATGAAAAGAAAAACGAAGACAAAGCTGAAGATGTCACTTCTTCTAAAGCTAATCTTAACTGGGATGGAGCTTTTCCTGGGATATCTGCATCAGGTTTCAACATTTTTAGTTGGGTATTTAGTGGAGGTAGTTGGGTATTTAATGGAGTAACTTCTGTTGCAGGCACAGCGACTTCTTCCGTAGTAGGTTTAGCAGTAGGACTTTCACACCAATTTGTAGTGGTTCCTGTGGATGATAACGGAAACCCTCTGGCTTCAGGTTTACAAATTAGTGTAGATTCTATTGACAAATCATCTATTAAAACGAAAGATAGTACCCTATATGTAGGTCAAAAATGGAACAAAGAAGCTAATTTTGTGAGTGCGACAGATGAGGATGGCAACTCAGTTCCATACAGTGATAATCGAATTACCACTAATGGTTCAAGTATAGATACAAGTAAACCCGGTGAGCATGAAATTAAGTATAGTTATAAAGGAGTTTCTAAAACCAGCGATTCCACTTTCAAAGTAACCGTTAAGGAAGATAAAACCAAGTTGGAGTTACAAGATGTTAGCTTATATGTAGGACAGAATTATGACATTGACTCTCCGTTTAAAAATGTTACTGATAAAGATGATAACCCAATAAAAGCTTCAAATGTTGATTGGTATTACGTTGATGAGGTAAAAACAAAAATACTAGATACTTCTAAACCTGGTGTCCATAAAGTTCGCATTGTCTATCTAGATGGAACAAACAGTTGGAAGTATAGTAATAGCTGCACAGTGACCGTTAAGGAAGATAAATCTTCGATTAAAACTAAAGACAGTACATTGTATGTTAGGGAAACGTGGAATGCAGAAGATAACTTTGTCAGTGCGACAGATGAGAATGGGGAAAATGTTCCATGGGGAGACTCTAGAATAGACATAAATGGATCTGAAGTTGATAGTATGACACCTGGTATCACTGAGTTAAAATATAGCTTTAAAGGAAAAGTGAAAACAATAGAATCTTCTTTTAAAGTCACTGTGAAAGAACAGATAGCATCTATGATAAGGGATTATGCAGATGAACAGGCTAGAAAAATGGGGGTATCTCTCGGAAAAGGGATTGAAAATGCCTTAAAACTACAGTCAAATAAATTAGGATACTTGACGGGAGACACTCTGGATATATCTGAGCCAGAGTTCACAAGTGAGATAGTTATACCACAATCAAATCCTGTAAAAATTAGGGACGATGTAAGAATTTTTGGCAAGAGTACTTTTCTATATATAGCTAATTCAGGAGGAATATTTATGATAAATCCTTCACATATAGAACGAACGCGAAATGTCGATTTATCTGATATACAAAGTTTTGGAATAAAAACTAATTATGAGTATACAGCGGAAGAGTGGAATCCACAAACTCAAAAATGGGAGCAGATTGAAAAACCTTTTAGAATGGGAGGGAACTCATATGGATCATTTGATTTTAAAGGTCATTACGAATTAGCTCCTAAATTAAAAACAGAGGAAAAATTTAAATCAGTAGAAGTTGCACAGGGACATGCTTTCAATTTTAAACCAGAAGATTTTTTTGAAGAAAATTCTAGCGCCGGTGGAATTAAATCGAAATTTATTCAAATTCCTGATTTATCAAAGTTAGGAGAACAAATTGCAAGAATTCGTGTGTGGGATCAATATGTAACAGATAGTGGATGGGATGATATTGACAAAATTACCGATGCAGACTGGGAGAGTGGAGCTTGGCCGCTAAATTCGGAGCATTATACAACATTTGAAGTGAAATTTAATGTCGTTGATAAGGGAGATGAAAGATTTGAAAAAATAAAAAAAAGCCCCATCTTTCATTTAAAAAATTAAAAATCGCAAGTTAGCCACTAGAGGAGTCCCTATCACAAACGGGCATTCTGTATCGATAAGGGCTAAAATATATGAATAATCAGATTTTTTTGTATGATAAATTGGGTGTTTTTGCATAATCCCCAAAAAGAGGGATTAGGAACGCGAACGAAAAGTTTATGAAAACTTAACTGCAGAAGCGGTTTCAAAAAATGATGTTTACTACACATTTTATATATTTCAGATATAGAGAAATGGCTTATAAACTAAACACAAGCTAAACGTATACGATATAATATAATTAACGAAAACTTATGGGAGTGTTATCTTATGCATTAAAACCGAGGAAATGGCAAATTTTCTCGGTTTTTTTCTTGAATTGTCAAGCTAAGTGCAGAACGGTATTGAAAAATATTTTATAAGGTGTTTACCAGTCTAATACTTGTTTAGGTCTCAAATTGATTTTATCAATATATTTATAAATTATTTCATCTTAAATTTTATCCATAGACTCTTTCTTGGGGAGATACTCTCTGATTAAGTCATCTGTATTTTTGTTTGTCCCTCTTTGCCAAGGTGCATGAGAATCAGGAAAATAAAATTGAATACCAATCATTTTTGCTTTCTCAGGATGCTTCGAAAATTCTTTCCTACGGTCAGGTATAATTGTCTTAACTTTGGAGCATTTCACCATTTGGAAGAGCTCGAGGATTTTTGGTTAGATGAACTCCGATTTCTTCTTGTCGATTTTTCCGGGCAATAAATAGCTTGCCTTTCTATACTGTAATTATCACTAAACAAGAAACTCCCGTCTTTCCAATGATAAATTTCATTTCTTTGATAAGCAGCCATAGGACGTTAGTAGATCGTGTGGATTTGTTGCGAAGTTTTGCATATTTATAGACTTAGTGCAAAATGAAGAAAAAAAGCGAGGACGGAGGTATGAATCATTTCAAAGGCAAGCAATCCAAAAAGATGAGATTATTGTCCCTGTTAGTTACTAATTAAGTTACAATTTGAGCTATCGTGAAGTACAAGAACTGCTTTATGATCATGGAATAAATGTTTGACATACTACGATTTATCGATGGGTCTAAGAATACAGTAAAATTTTCTATCTTCTCTGGCAAAAAATAGACAGTCCTTATATTCGCGAAATATTGACGAAACCTATATCAAAATCAAATGAGGAGCACTATCTCTATCAAGCCATTGATGCGGGCGGTTTAACATTTAGATATTCGGTTAAGAAAGAGACGCAATACACAAGCAGCTTATGCTTTCCTAAGAAGACTCCATAAATAGTTTGGCCAACCTAGAATCATCCTAGCAGATAAAACTCCCTCTATTGGATCTGCCTTTAGAAAGTTATACAGAATGATGGATTATACACGCAAACAGGGCATCAAACAGTGAAGTATCTTAACAATTTAATAGAACAAGATCATAGGCCAATTTCTTCGTACTGCATCAACCACGATTAAGGGCATGAATACGATAGAGGGATATACAAAAAGAACCGAAGAATGGACCGCTCTTCGGCTTTTCGTTGACTACTTAAATCAAAGTATTATTGGGAATATATGCTTAAAGTAACGAATAAGTCTACTTTTTTAATTTCAAACTTCGCAGCAGAACTATCAACTTATTCATCAGCTCAGAGGTGAACAATCTCTACAAATAGGATAACAGATAAGAATAATGAATGAAAAGGATTTTGTCAAATTAATATCTCAATTTTTACGAATTCTGTTAGAAGGATTATAGACTTATTTTATACTCATTATACAAAAAAAGCAAAGCATGATTAATTTACTGTTAACTTAAACTAATCGGTACTTAATTGAATTAATCCGCTAGCCTACCATGATACTAGGGGATTTTTTATTTTTTTATCAGCACACTAAGCACTGGTAAGTTAACTAGTGCTCTTTGAACTGAATTTTTAGTTTCATTACTGAGAACTATAATAAACGTTAATCAAATTTTTTCTAATATGTGAATAAGACTCCGAAAAATCATTATTTTTCGGAGTCTTATTTTTATTTCAAAATAGTACGAAACCAATTATAACTTAATTCATTCTTCAAATCAAGTTTATTTCTAAAGATTACAAACGAAATCTTTACCTTAGTGAAATAAAATGTCTGTTATAAACAAAGGATTTGTTTGGTTCTTTTATCCGAAAAATAATGATTTTTCTGATACATTGAAATATAAGAATATTGGTGTTGATTTAAAATTGAACTATTTACAAAATTAGTTAGTGTCTTAGTAGCTATAAGAAACAACTTTGCAGAAATCATAAAAATTGAAGGAAAGAGATGAAAATTTTCAAAACTCAACTATTTAAATTAATTGCTCTAACCAGTATTCTAATAGCTAACTCAAATGATACCGTATCATTAGCTGCTACTGATAATATTTCAGAAAGAAGTATAACTTCATCATCACTTAATGACGAATCAGGCGAATGGGGGACAGTAAACTGGTCATTTGCTGCAAGCACAGGAGTATTGACGCTCTCAACTGGCTCATTAGAAAATGTGAAGGCTGCTCCTTGGTATGGTAATTCTCCTATTATCTCACCCCAAAATATAAAAAAAATAATAATAAGTAATAACATTCAAGCGCCAGCTGACAGTAGTTCTTTATTTGGAAATCTATCATCCCTTACTACAATCGAAGGTTTATCAAACTTAAATACAACAGGAGTGACAGATATGTCGGGCTTGTTTACAGGAGATGCCTCTTTAACTGAGTTGAGTGGACTTGGCACTTTCGATACTACAAATGTGACTGACATGAGTTCTCTTTTTACCAATACGTATGAGTTATCAGACAACACATTTGCTGAAATAAAATCTTGGAATACTAGTAAAGTTACTGATATGTCGTTTATGTTTGAAGGGATCGGAGCGACTACACTTGATTTAAGTAATTTTGTCACTAGCAATGTGACTAACATGGCAAGTATGTTCAGAGGGGAAGATAACTTAAAGGATATAAATTTAAGTAGCTTTGATACTAGTAAGGTTACTTCAATGAGTAGAATGTTTAATAGCGCTGCTTCTTTAACCGATCTCGATATTTCGAGTTTTAATACTAATAGCGTTACTAGTATGGGCAGCATGTTTAAGGGGTGCGATTCATTAGAGAGTATCAAGTTAGGAGTAGCTTTTAAGTTTTCAAGTGATGCTGCCTTAGGGACTCCCGTAGCAGTTGGAGGCAAAGGGACAGGAAACTGGATAAAAAATGATAAAACTTCTAAGGGTTATTCACCATCTGATTTTATGTCAAATTATGGCACAGGTGATTTATCATCTGGTAAGTACATAGCAGAAATTATTGGTATTTCAGTCAACACCAAAGATTCGAGTCTTTATGTAGGAGATTCTTGGTCTCCCGTTGACAATTTTGTTAATGCTACTGATGTATATGGTAATCAAGTGGATTTCTCTGAAATTACAGTGAGTGGTGATGTAGATACAACGAGAGCTGGAACTTATGATATTACTTACAGTTATCAAGGAGTATCTAGTATAGCAAAAATAACAGTTAAGGATGATAAGTCGAGTATTCAAACGAAAAACACCACTTTGCAGATAGGGCAAACATGGGACAAAGAATCTAATTTTGTGAGTGCTACCGATGAAGATGGGAATTCAATCCCGTGGTCAGATAGCAGGATAACCTCTAACGGTGCAAGTGTAGATACAAGTAAAGCTGGAGTAACGAAGCTAAAATATACCTATAAGGGGAAGGTGAAGAATACAGACTCTGAATTTACTGTCACTGTTGAAGACCCTTTGAAATTGATAGTACCCTCCAACTCAGATTTTGGAACATACAAACTAGGTTCAAGTAATTCGGTGTTAAATTGGAATAAATCTTCAAAGGTAGAAGTTGAAGGGGCAGACAGCTCTCAATGGGATTTATCTGTGGCTCTCAATGCCAAGAGTAGCTTAAAAGGTTACATTAAGATTGGTGACCAAACTATTTCAGACCAACCTCAAGAGGTGATTAGTGGTACAGGTTCAATGGATGTTACAGGAGGTGTCTCTTCAGATAATTTCATAAAGGTTGATTACACTGGTGTCAAGCAAGTTCGGAAGGACACAGGGAATTTAGAGTGGATCTTAACCCCATCCACTAAGGAGGTGAGCGAGTAATGAAAAAATTATTATTCTGTCTTGCTTGTGTTGGAATTCTCTCTGGATTCTATTTCTGTCCTCAAAATGTTCAAGCACAAAGTGCTCAATCAAAAGTCACCGGGACACTGATTGTCCCTCCGGATTCCTCGAAGCAAGATAAAAAAGCTGACGACCATCCCACAGGTATTCTTCCGAGCACTGGTGAAGGGAAACAATGCGCCTTCATTATTATTGGAAGTGTCCTTATAAGCATTGGCGGGGGAATCTGGGCTTTAAAAAAGAGAAATGAGGAAGAGCATGTCTAAAAAATACTATTCTCTCTTGATCAGTGCTTGTGCACTGTTAGGCATTTTCTGGAGCTCATCAGGCTCTGCGGATACAACCCACTCAATCATCTCCGGCGAAATCATCTCTGGTGAATTATCAATGGGAACCCCTAACAACTTAGAGTTTCGTGCAACATTGAATGGGAAAAAGCAAACAATTGAGTTAAACCCAATAAAAAGTGACATCACGGACTATAGAGGAAGGGATGAAGGCTGGCAACTTACAGTCAAGTCCCCTAATTTTGAGGCCTATAACCAAAATTATCAGCTCTTAATCAACGGTCAACTCGTTTCTAAGAGTGAAAACATTGTTTATAAAAATAATAAACAAGCCTTACATCAAGCCATTAGTATGCCAGTCAAAGCGGAGGTTTCATCTCAAGCAAAGGCGGGTTCTTATGGGGCAAATTTAGAATGGAATTTGCAACCTAATATAAAAAATTCAATAAAGGAATAGGAAAAGAAAATGAAAAAAATGATTTTAAGTGCCGTATTATGCGGAGGTGTTTTAGTTGCTTCATCATCAATGTTAACTGTTCATGCGGATGATACACTCACAGGAACAACGGCTGTTAGTTCAGAAGTTGTAAAAGGAGACGTGACCTTAAAAGTGGATGCGGCGACTGACTTCGGTCAAAAAGCTCTAAGCGCTGTAGAGGATTTTGGAACAAAAGACATTAATTATACGGTGACCGATTACTCAGGCGATATAAAAGGGTTTACGATTTCAGCGAAATTAACAGACACAGATGCTAAACGCTCATTGAAAATCGGAGAAGTTGAGTTGTCTGATACTGCTGCACCAGTTGTAACGAAAACAGCCGATGTTGTAGGAGAGAATACAGACAAAGTTTCAGCTGCTTTGAAATATACCGGCGTTGATAAAGTTCAAAAATTGACATCAAGTATTGAGTGGTCATTAACCAAAGGGACAACTCTTCAAATTGCAGAATAAGCAGAGGAATTAAAGCACGTTTAGGGGAGAAAACTCCCCTATTTTTGGTTGAAAGAGAGAAAAAATGAAAAAATTGATTACTTTACTCTTCCTTTTTATCCTTGGCATAAGTGGAAGTAGTGCATTAGCAGAAAGTAGCCAAACGTCAAAAGAAACTTATTCTGTCTCTGCACTCCCTTCAGAGCATCAGACCAAAGGAATTGAAAGTTTCTTTGATATCAGATGGACCCCTTCTTATACTGAGCACTTTGGGATTCTTATCACGAATCATAGTGAGACTGCTCAAACCTATCAGATTCAGGTCAATAAAGCTCGAACCAATAGAAATGGAATCATTGACTATTCTGATACTACCCCAGAGCCAAAGAGCAGTAAATATCAGTTAACTCAAATGATTCAGCTTGCAAAAGAGGTGACCGTACCTGCAGGTCAAAGCCAAAAAGTTGAAGGAAGCTTGAACTTTCCTCAAGCTTCTTTCAATGGGATTCTTATGGCCGGAATTCATGTTTCTGAAAAGAATTCACAAACCAATCAGTCAGCGGTTTCTAATAGTGTTGCCTATAATCTGCCTTTTGTTGTTCGAGGAGATAGTGATGTTAGACCTGATGCAAAGTTAACTCTGAAAAAAGTCTCATTAGAAGTTTTTTCGAGCACGCAGAGTAGTTTAGACGTTGAACTTTCTAATGAAGAAGCAACCCTTTTAAAAGATAGCCAATTTCAAGCGGAAATCATAAACAAAAAGAGCGGTAAGGTGATGGCCAAACAATCTTCTAAGCTAGATCTCACCCCAGAGACAGACTTTGTTTATCCCGTGAAATTGCCTAAAAACTTACCCGCTGGCGATTATCAACTTACGCTGAAAGTGAGTCATTCAAAAGACAAATGGTCATTCCAACGCACTTTCCATATCACAGGAGCGCAAGCTAAGTCTATTCAACAGAGAGCAGGAGTAACAGATTACTCTTGGATCATTTATCTCCTTTTATTTTTGGGAATAATCACAATTTTTGTTCTTTTGTTTTTAGTTAGAAAAACAAGCAAAAGAAATCAATTAATTGAGGCTCCAAATAGAAGAAGTAAACGCAAAAGAAGGAAGTAAGGATTGGAAGAAGGAAGTAAGGATTGGAAGAACAAAGATGACTGATCATCATTTATTTCAAGAAAGATTAACTCAAGCAATAAAGTTGAGTGGAAAATCAACGAATCAAATTGAACGTGAACTTGGGTATCCACGCAATGCCCTTCATAATTATAGGACGGGCTCAGAACCATCAGCCACAAGATTGATGGAGTTGTCGCAATACTTCCAACTTCCACCGGGCTATCTGATGGGAGTGATCCCTAATCATGTCCCCAATAATCCACGAGCTTACTTTGAGCAACTGAATGAAGAACAAAAAGTAGAAATGTTAAAAATTTGTCACAATTGGGCTGAAAATTTTATAAAAAGCACTTGCAATTCAGGCGAATCATTAAAAACTAACAGAAATTAAGAGTGAAGAAATAACATCTCTTCACAAGAACTTAATAAATTTATATAACATAAATGGAGAATTAATACTATGAAAAAAACAATCGTTTTATCAGCTACTCTTTTGAGTTTATTTGCACTAGCTGCTTGTTCAAATTCAAAAGCTTCAGAGAATCAAACTAAAAAAGAATCTTCTAGTATATCATCAAAAAAAGAAGAAAAATCTGGAGCTTCTAGTTCAAAAGTTCCATCAACCTCTAAAACTTCAGATAGTAAAACCTCAACTGCTGAATCTATGAGTAGTTCTGCTTCAAGCAGTCAAGCAGAACCCAAAAAATCTCAAACAGTGCAAACAAGTTCAACCCCTTTATCTGGATACAGTACAGATCAGATTGAATATGCACGGGTAACTGAAGCGATTCTTAAGTATTATAATTATAATTATCAACCCGTCTCTATTAGCGTAGTCAAAAATGGAGTAAATCATCAAGTGTTTCCTTTTTCAGGATCCGTAGTTGTCCCGCAAGATACAGTAACATTAACCTTTAGTTCTGATAACACAATGGCTGGAACTACGATTGTTACTTATAGCTCTAATCATAATGGATCAATCAATTTTTATAAAGACCCAAACCATTACCAAGATGAGAGATACCTTAAAGACCCTGATTGGGTTAAAGAAGAATCTCAAAACTTATTGAACAGTACGAAAACACTTGAAATACCTACTTCATATGATAGCCAGGCCTCTCAAATTATTTCAAAGATATCGGTTAAATAAAGAAATCTGTAAAAAGAAAAAGTTTGAAAAATATGATGAAGCAAAAAAGAAGCCACATACAATGGTCTCTTTTTTGTTTTTCTTTAACTTAATGATTTTGGGGGATATTTTAATGCTCTTTGTTGTTTTCTTGATATACAACGTTTTTTAAAGGGAGCATCTAGGATGAGCATTTTTAGTTTAGCTTTTAAACTAAAAGGTGCGATTTACAGAAGTTGTTGTTTAAGGTATAATTAAGATAAATTAAATAAAAAATTATAGTTTTTAAGGAGATTTAAATGAAAAAAAGGAAAGCTCTTATTGTTTCAATGGGTTTAGTTTTAATGTTATTGCCTTCAATTAAAGTAAAAGCATCAGAAGAAACGCCGAGTCAGTTGTATGATAAAGCTGTAAATGAAAATATTATTAATCCTGCTGTTTATCCAAAAGCGAACTGGGAAAAAGATGAATCTACAAAAATGCGCCCGTATTATGATGTTTTCAAAAAAGAAATTTCTGAATCAACAAGTTATCCAGAGTGGTTGAAAATGAACAATTATGGTGTTATGGCTGACACTAAAGATCCTATTTTGCAAGGTAAAAGTGAAGGGACGGGAAACTTGCGATCGGAGCAAGATAATATTAATGCCTTTTGTAGAGATACAAGAGCGGGGGATATCTTAATTATAGACGGAGACACTAGGCATGGTGTACCTAGCATGTTAGGGCATGCTGCTATTCTAAATGCAGACGGTTTTGTGCTTGAAATGAGTGGTGGAAATCCAATAGATAATAATCACCAATTTACTAAAAGAGAGTGGATTACGAGAAATATCAAGGCTTGGACAAATGTTTATAGAGTGAACAACACAAGTTTAGCAAAGCAAGTTGCACACTATGCTGATACTAATTATTATTCTACCACAGGAGGTTATACTAAAAATATTCATATTAATTATGGAATAGATTTTAGCATTAAGCGTAAAAATCCGAATTATTGTTCAAAGCTAGTTTATCAAGCTTATTATAATGGTTCTGGTTCACTCCCCGTTATGATTGATTACGGGAACGCACATATTGTAGCACCTGCACTCCTGACCCAGGCTTTTAGTGGCAATTATCGTCCTTATCGTGTTGGGAGGTACTAATTAATGCAGAAGAAGTATATTATTTTTAATATCCCATCAGTCTTGCTTATTTGCGAAGGGATATTATTTATAGCATGGAATGATGTTTTTTTCGATAAATTAATGACCAATTCATTATTACGGATTATTATGGCATTAGTGATTCCCTTGCTTGCGATAGTTTGTAATGTGTATTTAGCACGTACAGAAAAGAATGCAACGATATTTATGTGTTATATTTTTATGTCTTTGATGGCGATTCTAATATTTCCAATATTTGTTGTTTTTTATATAATGTCTTTAGGTAGTTTTTAATAGTAAATTAATATATCAGCTCATAGCTTAACAGTTGTGAGCTGGTTTTTGTGTATTAACACTAAAGGTGCAAGAGCCTCTAGAAACTTAGGGTTATAAACGGCAATAAAAAGCGTTCAGTAAATGTACATTTACTGAACGCTTAGAACAGATAGTTTTTTGATTTATCAATATCATTAAGGCTCATTTCTTATTCTTGAAATGAGCCTTAATGATATTAGCATATCCCAACTCAAACAGAATTTATTGAAATTCCTTTACTTTAAAAGTAAATATTAAAACTACTGGTTTTACTTATTTTTAATGTTTTTCTGTAATAGTGCTATTTTTATAATTCTTTCAACTATTTAATTACAAAATTAATGAATAAACACAGTGATTACTGTGATAAATCCAAATAAAATACCAGGTACATTCGCTATAATTACTGGCCAATCCTTGAATGTTTTTGACCAACCATAGCCAGTCCATAATGTAGCATTTATCATTGCTACTAAAGGCTGAATTGGAGAAACAGGATGCCCGGAGAAGTTTGCAATAATCTGAGGGATATAAGAAACGTACATTAGAATACACATTATAGTCGCTATTCTCCCAAGTAGTTTAACTTT
>Ga0308156_1001464_pt1 | contig 27443 bp, 26 predicted proteins | sample PhyAR2_FD_201041 | JGI IMG/M metagenome (GOLD analysis project Ga0308156, IMG submission 201041) | Phyllosphere microbial communities from UC Gill Tract Community Farm, Albany, California, United States - DLSL A.R2 | ecosystem: Host-associated > Plants > Phyllosphere > Unclassified | place: USA... | reverse complement strand
TTATCAGGAATTAAAACACGTAAACCTATTTATTTCACAGCTGGATTTTTAATTGTATTAGGACTTATTCCAAAATTTGCCGCTGTTGCACAACTTATTCCAACTCCAGTATTGGGTGGAGCGATGTTGATTATGTTTGGTATGGTTGCCACACAAGGAATTAGAATGCTGGCAAAAGTTGAATTTGAAGGAAATCAAAATCTTCTGATTGCTGCAGTTGCTATTGCGATGGGTGTTGGTTTTAACTCAACAAACTTATTTACAGCACTTCCAAGCTTTATTCAACCTTTTGTTTCTAATGGGATTGTGATGAGTACTGTTTCAGCAATTATCCTGAATTTAGTATTTAATCATGGAAAAAAAGATGAATTAGTTACTGACGAAACAAAATAAAATAATAACCACCGTTGAGGTGGTTTTTTTATTGAATTTTTTCTAAATCTCGCTGAAATTTCTTTTCAGAGTAAATTTCAAAAGAACCATCAGGTGCTACTAGGAGGTACTCTCCAAGTCGTCCAAAGGCTGGAATACGTACTTGATTGACTACAAGATAAACATTATCCGGATAAGCATTACTCAGCTTATTTGGCGAAATATAAAGCCCTAGCCAGTCCAAATGTTTTATTTCTTTAGAAAGGGTATCATGCTCAGCTGGATTTTTTGTAGACATTCCGTCAGCAAGTAATTTTTCTTTGGTCTCCTTATTCATTGCAAATTGACCAGACCACGAGAGCTGTCCTTTCTTAAAAGCCTCTAAGACCCATGATTCGTTTGCGGGTTTAGTCAGGCTGATTTGCTAATATTCAACAATTTCATTGCCTAGTTTAGCCTTCATAAAATGCTCCTTATTCTTGTATTCCCCTCTTATTTGTCTTCATTATAGCACTCGCTAAATAAAAGAACAATAAAAAAGCGCCTGTCAGTAACAAGGCTTTTGTCTATTTATAAATACAATTATTTTAACTTATCTTTTTCATAAGTATGAACGAGTTCTAGTCCACGGAAATCTTGTTGTTTTAAAGCTTCATAGACAATCATACAAGCACAATTTGATAAATTTAATGACCGAACATGTTCGTCATTCATTGGAATACGAATGCATTCATCACGATGTTCATGCATAAATTCTTCAGGTAAACCAGTATCTTCACGGCCAAACAAGAAGTAGTGATCTTTTTCATCATCGGAGTAATCAACATCAGAATAAACATGTTCAGCAAATTTACTGACCAAATAGAGTTGTCCTCCGTCATTAATTGAATTCATAAAATCATCTAAATTTTTATGATAGACAATATTTACCTTATCCCAATAGTCTAAACCAGCACGTTTAAGATGCTTATCAGAAATTTCAAAACCAAAGGGTTCAATTAAATGTAAAACGGTATTAGTAGCCGCACAAGTGCGGGCGATATTTCCTGTATTGAAATGAATACGAGGTTCAAAAAGAGCAATATGATTCATGAAATACACTTTCTTAATAACAAAAATTTTACTGACAGCCTTATCAAAAAATCTATGAGTAAAATGTAATTATTTAAGAACATTTTACCATAAGCAGAAGAGCTGTCAGTAAATTAATTAAAGTAAAAAACAAAAAAACTAGACCCCTCGGAGTCAATCTCAGCAAGAAGTCTAGTTGGGGGACTAATTTGCTTTAATCATAACAGGAAAGATTGAAACAAATTAATATAATTGATATCATACCACTTCTTTTGTATTTTGTAAAGAGAAAACTAAATTTTTTTGATAAAAAAAAGAAATTATTTTTAAAAATGAGTGACTAATATCAAACTTGTCAAAGCGAAAACAGCAAAAATTTGCTATAATAGTAAAAGTAAAAATCAATGAGAGGGGTTGCTATGATAATTGGAATATGGGCAGAAGATGAAGCAGGTCTTATCGGTGAAGCTGATAAAATGCCTTGGTCTTTACCTGCTGAACAACAACATTTTAAAGAAACAACCATGAATCAAGTGATTTTGATGGGACGAAAAACGTTTGAAGGAATGAATAAACGTGTATTGCCAGGGAGAATAAGTATTATTTTAACTCGCGATGAAACTTATCAATCAGATAATGAAAAAGTGCTCATCATGCACAGCCCTAAGGAAGTTCTAGATTGGTACCATAAGCAAAATAAAGACTTATTTATCACAGGAGGAGCTGAAATTTTAGCCCTTTTTGAATCTGAACTTGAATTGCTCTATCGAACAGTTGTTCATGAAAAATTTAAAGGAGATACTTATTTTCCAAGTACATTTGACTTTGGAAGATTTAAGCTAGTCTCTGAAAAATTTCACGATAAAGATGAGCGGAATTCTTATTCTTTTACAATTAAAAAATATGAAAAAGTGAAACAACCATGACAAAATCAATTTTTGGGCTTTTCACAGCTCTCCTTTGTTGGATTAGCATTGTCATCGCTATTCAATGCTTTAGAAAAAAACGTTGGGGTCTGGGAGTATTGTTTTTACTCAATGCTTTTACGAACCTCGTAAATACAATTCACGCTTTTTCTGGAACTTTATTTTAAAAAATAGAAAAAGTGCCTTTTAAGTAAGCCAATAATACTTACTTTTTATGTTAGTGAAATCAGGAATAAAATAACTATGTCAAATACACAAAATCCAAATATACATTGTTCTTTCTGTGGAAAGAGTCAAGATGATGTAAAAAAAATGATTGCCGGTTCAGACGTTTATATTTGTAATGAATGTATTGAACTTTCAACTCGAATCTTAGAAGAAGAATTAAGAGAAGAACAAGATTCAGAAATGCTTGAAGTTAAAACACCTAAAGAAATGTTTGACCATTTAAATGAATATGTGATAGGTCAAGAAAAAGCAAAACGTGCACTTGCAGTTGCCGTTTATAATCATTACAAACGAATTAATTTTACAGCAAGTAAAATTGCTGAAGATATTGAACTACAAAAATCAAATATTCTATTAATCGGACCTACCGGTTCTGGTAAGACTTTTCTCGCTCAAACTTTAGCGAAATCACTCAACGTTCCATTTGCGATTGCAGATGCGACAAGTTTGACTGAAGCTGGTTATGTTGGAGAAGACGTTGAAAATATTCTCTTAAAACTTTTACAAGCGAGTGATTTCAATATTGAACGTGCTGAACGTGGAATTATCTATATCGATGAAATTGATAAAATTGCTAAAAAATCTGAAAATGTATCAATTACTCGTGACGTTTCCGGGGAAGGTGTTCAACAAGCCCTTTTGAAAATTATTGAAGGGACAGTAGCTAGCGTTCCACCACAAGGTGGACGTAAACATCCTAATCAAGAAATGATTCAAATTGATACCAAAAATATCTTATTTATCGTTGGTGGAGCTTTTGACGGGATTGAAGAAATTGTCAAACAACGTTTAGGTGAAAAAATTATTGGTTTTGGTGCCAATAATAAAAAATTAAATGACGATGACTCTTATATGCAAGAAATTATTGCCGAGGACATTCAAAAATTTGGATTAATCCCTGAATTTATTGGTCGTCTACCAATTGTTGCTGCTTTGGAACGTCTGACCGAAGAGGATTTGATTCAAATTTTGACAGAACCTAAAAACGCTTTGATTAAACAATATAAACAACTCCTTTTATTTGATAATGTTGAACTTGAATTTGAAGATGAAGCCCTCATGGCAATTGCTAGAAAAGCAATTGAGCGCAAAACAGGAGCGCGTGGACTTCGTTCAATTATTGAGGAAGTAATGATGGATATCATGTTTGAAGTTCCAAGTCATGAAGAAATTACAAAAGTTATTATTAATGAAGCAGTTGTTGACGGAAAAGCTGAGCCACAAATGATTCGAGAGGCCAAGAAAAAATGACCATAAATACAAATAATCTGACAATAACAATTTCAGCAGCATCAAAAAAACAATATCCAGAAAATGATTGGCCAGAAATTGCCTTAGCCGGGCGTTCAAATGTCGGTAAATCAAGTTTTATTAATACTTTACTTAATCGTAAAAACTTTGCCAGAACTTCTGGTCAACCTGGTAAAACACAGTTGCTCAATTTTTATAATATTGATGATCAACTTCATTTCGTTGACGTACCTGGTTACGGCTACGCTCGTGTTTCTAAAAAGGAACGCGAAAAATGGGGTAAAATGATTGAGGAATATTTGACAACAAGAGAAAATTTAAAAGCAGTTGTCAGCTTAGTTGATATTCGTCATGAACCCTCAGAAGATGATTTGATGATGTATGAGTTTTTGAAATACTACCATATTCCAGTGATTTTAGTTGCGACCAAAGCCGATAAAGTTCCACGTGGTAAGTGGAATAAACATGAATCTATTATCAAAAAAGCAATGAAATTTGATAGTACAGATGATTTTATTATCTTTTCTTCTACTGATAAGACAGGATTTGAAGAAGCTTGGGAAGCGATTTTAAGATATCTCTGAAAATAGTGCTATGAAGAGATTCATAGCCTTTTCTACACTTAAAAAGAGGAAATATGTACAAAATAAAACTTAATAATATAAAATTTAGGGCACATATTGGTGTCCTGTCAGAAGAAAAAGTTCTCGGACAAAATCTCGAAATTGATTTAATCGTGGAAACAAATTTTGATTTTTCAGGAAAAGACGAATTAGATGAAACTTTGTCTTATGTTGATTTCTATGAGGCAACAAAAGCAGTTGTAGAATCTTCAAAAGCTGATTTAATTGAACATGTTGCCTTTGAAATTATTCAAGCAGTAAAGGCTACTTCAGAGCGTATATCAACGGTTGAAGTCCATCTTAGAAAATTAGCCGTACCGATTGAAGGAATTTTTGATTCAGCTGAAATTGAGATGAGAGGCTAAAGCTGGTTTTTAAGATAAATATTTTAAAGAGATAGAAGAGAAACAAAATCATAAAAGATTATGTCTAAATGGAGGACTTATGCAAACAACTTACTTAAGCATGGGAAGTAATATTGGTGACCGTCAGTATTATTTACATGAAGCCATTCGTTTATTGGGAAAACACCCTAAAATTATGATTGAAAAAGTATCAAATTTTTATGAAAGTACTCCAGTCGGCGGCGTCATACAAGATGATTTTACTAATTTGGCATTAAAGGTGGCAACGCTACTTGAACCTTTGGAATTATTATCTTTTATTCATGAAGTTGAGCTATCCTTGAACCGTGAGCGGAAAATTCATTGGGGGCCAAGAACAATTGATATTGATATTATTTTCTATAACGACTTAGAAATGCAAGAAGAAAACTTGGTTATTCCACATAAAGAAGCTTTTAATCGTCTTTTTGTCTTGAAACCTATTTTTGAACTTATTGATAAAGACTTTAAATATTATGCGTCAATAGAAAAAGCAATAGCCGAACTTTCAGTAAGTGAACAAGAGCTCCATGTGATAAAAGAAGAAAAAACACCAAGAAATCGTATTGAAGATGCCGTTAAAGAGATTCTCTTTGCAGTAGGTGAAAATCCAAATCGAGAAGGATTACTTGAAACTCCAGTGAGAGTAGCTAAAATGTATGAAGAAATTCTTTCATCACAACGCTTAAGCAAGTTTAATGAGTATAAACTTTTTGAAATTGATTCTTCTAAAACGGATTCAATCGTGTTGATTAAAGATATTCCTTTTTATTCAATGTGTGAGCATCATATGTTACCATTTTTTGGGAAAGCTCATGTTGCCTATATTCCAGCTGATGGAAAAATTATTGGCCTGTCAAAAATTCCCCGTTTAGTTGATTATGTTTCGCGCAAACTCTCGGTTCAAGAAAATATCACTCATGATATTGGAGATATTTTGACTGATATTTTGAATCCTAAAGGAGTGGCAGTTCTTGTTGAAGGACGTCATATGTGCGTTGAAATGCGTGGAGTAAAAAAAGTAAATTCTATTACTAAAACTTCTTATTTTTTAGGTGAATTTAAAGAAAATAACGAAAAAAGAATGGAATTTTTAGAAAGTCTTTTATGAAAATCTTAGAACTTAATCAAGAATCTTTTTCTCTTAAAAATATTATTCTAAAATTTGATGAGTTAAATCAAAATGAATTGATTTCTCTTCAAAAAAAACTTTATCGAAATGGTAGTTTGACAAGACTGACTCCAGACTCCTTGTTAGTAGTTTTAACAATTGATGACTTAGCAAAATTGATTAATCTTTTTGAAAATGATGAAGATAAAAAAATGCTTGAAGTGATTTATAAGCGTCATCAAATCATTTGGTCAGGTAAAAATTTCAATTTTGATTTAACTAGAAAGTCAATTGTCTATTCAATCGTCAATGTTACACCAGACTCTTTTTATGATGGAAATCCAGATAATTTAAACCTCTCTCATATTTTAAAAAGAGTAGAAGCTGATTTAGAAAATGGAGCTTCTGTTCTTGAGCTGGGAGGGAAATCATCTAAACCAGGATATGACGATATTAGCCCAGAAGAGGAATGGAACAGACTGAAAGAACCTATTCTTGAGTTGAAAAAAAACTTTCCTAAAGCGATTTTTGCTGTCGATACGGATGAAGCTTATGTCATGGAACGAGTTTTAGACGCTGGGGTTGATATTATTAACGATATTGATGGTTTTGATACAAATGATAAATTAAAAGTGGTAGAAAAGTATCAACCGGCTTTAGTTGCTATGAATAATGGGCGAGCTGGTTTTAGTTATGCTGATAATGTTTATGAAGAACTTCCATTATTTTTTGAAAATAAAAAAGAAGAGTTACTTCAACTTGGTTTAAAAGCTGAACAAATCGTTATTGATCCTGGAGTTGGTTTTTTTAATGGAGATTCAGGTTCAGATAGTCTTGAGCGGGTTAAATCAACTGAAATTTTAAGCAGAATAGGTTTACCTCTTATGATTGCAATCTCTCGTAAGTCATTTATGGGAAAACTCTTCAATGCCCAAGGAGATGAGCGGCTTTTTTCAAGCCTTGTCCTAGAAGCGCAAATGGTTGCTGACGGGGGACGGATTTTGCGTGTTCATGATGTTAAGGAGACTAAACGTTTACTCGATGGAATTGAAATTTATAAGGAATTTTAAAAATGAATGAAGACCTAATTGCTGAAATTCAAACTTTATCTGCTATTGGAAGTGAAGAAAAATTTTCCGAGATTATTCGATTATTGAAAAATTCGACTTTAGAGCTTCGGGGGAAAAAGAATCCAGATTTACAATTGTCAGCAAGTGCATTAGTTTTTAAAAAACATAAACTATTTTTTATTGAACACCCTTATCAAAAGGAGCTTTTGCTTCCAGCAGGTCATGTTGAACTAGGAGAAAAGCCATTGGAAACTGCGATTCGTGAGTTCCATGAAGAAACAGGTTTTTCAGCGTCAGAATCAGGCAAGTTGGTAGATGTTAACTTGATTAATATTCCTTACAACAAAATTAAGAATGAGAAAGAACATCAACACATTGATTTTCGTTTTCTATTGGAATTAAAAGAAAAAGAAGCAGACCTTGCTGAATTGCCTTTTTTCCTTCTTGATAGGACTGAAGCTCCTGATGAATTTAATAAATATTATCAATACAAAAGATAAAGTAGAAAAGGTCACAAAATGTCTATAGAAGAAGCATTGGAATGGATACATTCACGTTTAAAATTTAATATTCGCCCAGGCCTAAGTCGTGTTTCGGCCCTTTTAGAATTGCTTGGTCATCCAGAAGAGTCTTTGTCAATGATTCACGTTGCTGGAACAAATGGAAAAGGCTCCACAGTCGCTTTCACACGCTCAATCTTTATGCAGGCAGGTCTGAAGGTTGCTTCTTTCACAAGTCCTTTCATCACCACTTTTGGTGAGCGGATGTCGATTAATGCACTCCCGATTGCTGATAATAAATTAATTTATTATGTAGAAATGATCCAGCCTCTTGTTGCTGAACTTGATAAAGATGCTGAACTAACTGGAATTACCGAATTTGAAATTATCACGGCAATGGCTTTTAAATATTTCGCTGATGAGCAGGTTGATTTAGCGGTTATTGAAGTTGGTTTAGGCGGACTTCTTGATTCAACAAATGTGATTAAACCTGTTGTTTCTGGAATCACAACAATCGGTTTAGATCATATTGATATTCTTGGTTCGACGATTGAAGAAATTGCAGCTCAAAAGGCTGGAATTATTAAACCAGGAATTCCAGTAGTTGTTGGAAATATTGAATTAAAAGCACTTCGGGTTATATGGGAAGTGGCTAGAAAAAATACAGCGCGTGTTTATCAATTTCCATATGATTATCGTACGGAAGTGGAAGAACACGAACATTTTAATTTCTTTTCTGGTCAAGAAGCAATATTGGATATTGAAAAATCTTTAGTTGGCTTACATCAAATAGAAAATGCTGGTATGGCTATTGAACTTTCTCTGGTTTATGCAAGTAAGGTTGGGATTGAATTGACTGAGGATGTGATTCGCTCTGGAATTCGTGAGGCTTTTTGGCCAGCTCGTATGGAAAAATTGGGTGAAAAACCACTCATTTTACTGGATGGTGCTCATAATGTTCATGCGATGAATCGTTTGCTTGAAAACCTTAGCTCTGAGTTTCCAGATAAAAAGATTACAATCATTTTTTCAGCCATTACTACAAAAGATATTAGTCAAATGATAAAAATGCTTCAAACTGTGAAAAATTCGCATCTGATTTTGACAACTTTTGATTATCCGAAAGCTTTGAATTTGGGGGATTTTCAAAGATTGGAAGAAGAAGGGGTTGAATTGGCTCCAAGTTGGGAATTAGCTTTAGTTCGTGCGCAAAAAAATTTAGCTGAAGATGATTTGTTATTAGTTACAGGCTCTCTCTATTTCTCATCTCAAGTTCGTGAGTTTTTGAAAAAAGAGAAGTAATAACTAAAATGATTTTTTAGTTTTTAAAATTAATAAATAGTTGTAAATTTAAAAAATTCGGCTATAATAAAATAGATTTATAAATTCATTTCTTTCTTTTGAAGAAATGACGAGGAGGAAAAGACAATTTTGATCGTATTAGCAGGTACAATTGGTGCAGGGAAGTCGAGTCTAGCAAAGGCTTTAGGAGAACATTTAAAAACGGATGTTTTTTATGAAGCGGTGGACAATAATCCTGTACTTGATCTTTATTATCAAGATCCTCAAAAGTATGCTTTCTTGCTACAAATCTATTTTTTGAATAAACGTTTTGAATCAATTAAAATGGCTTATCGTCAGGATAATAACGTGCTCGACCGTTCGATTTTTGAGGATGAACTTTTCCTAACTTTGAACTATAAAAATGGAAATGTAACAAAAACTGAATTGGAAATTTATCAAGATTTATTAGCAAACATGTTAGAAGAACTTGATGGAATGCCCAAAAAACGTCCGGATTTATTGGTTTATATTGATGTGTCATTTGAAACAATGCTCTCAAGAATTGCACAACGTGGACGTTCATTTGAACAAATTGAAAATCAAGAAGGACTAAAAGATTATTATGCTCAAGTGCATGATGAATATCCTGATTGGTATAAAAATTACAACATATCGCCAAAATTGAGAATCGATGGTGATTCTATTGATTTTGTCAATAATCCTGAACATCTTGATGAAGTTTTGGGACAAATCGATAATGAGTTGAAAAAACTAGATTTGCTTTAAAAAATAGTGAAATTATTATTACTGACAAGGCTGTCAGTAATTTTTATTCTTTTAAATTTACTGAGCTTTCTGTCAGTAAATTTTTTTCGATAAAAATGGTATAATATTAAGAAATTGAGCGAAAGTTATTTTTTGAATTATCTTAAAATTTAATTTTTGTTTGAAAAGGAGAAGTGATGACAGTAAATATAGCAATATTGGGGTTTGGAACAGTTGGAACTGGGCTTCCAACTTTAATTTCTGAGAATAAAGAAAAACTATCAAAAATTTTAGATGAAGAAATCGTCATTTCAAAAGTTTTGATGAGAGATGAAAAAGCAATTGAAAAAGCTAGAGCACAGGGTTATCAATATGATTTTGCTCTAACTTTAGAAGAAATTTTGGCTGATCCTGAGATTTCAATTGTTGTTGAGTTGATGGGACGGATTGAACCAGCTAAGACCTACATTACGAAAGTGATTAAAGCGGGTAAAAATGTTGTCACAGCCAATAAGGATTTACTGGCTGTTCATGGAACTGAATTGCGTGCTTTGGCAGAGAAACATCATGTTGCTCTTTATTATGAAGCGGCTGTTGCTGGTGGGATTCCAATCTTAAGAACTTTAGCCAATTCATTTTCATCAGACAAAATCACACATCTTTTAGGAATTCTTAATGGAACAAGTAATTTTATGATGACAAAAATGTCAGAGGAGGCATGGACTTACGACCAATCTTTGGCCAAAGCTCAAGAACTTGGTTATGCTGAATCTGACCCAACAAATGATGTTGACGGAATTGATGCCAGTTATAAATTAGCGATTTTAAGTGAATTTGCTTTCGGAATGACTCTAAGTCCTGATCAAATTTCTAAATCTGGCCTCAGAACGATTCAAAAAACTGATGTTGAGATTGCTCAACAATTTGGCTATGTTTTAAAATTGACAGGTGAAATTAATGAGGTTGAATCAGGAATTTTCGCTGAGGTTAGCCCAACTTTTCTTCCCAAAAGTCATCCATTGGCCAGTGTCAATGGTGTTATGAATGCTGTTTTTATTGAATCAGATGGAATTGGGGATTCAATGTTCTATGGGGCGGGAGCAGGTCAAAAGCCAACCGCTACGAGTGTTTTAGCTGATATTGTTCGAATTGTTAAACGGGAAAAAGATGGAACAATTGGGAAGTCATTTAATGAATACGCACGTCCAACGAGCTTAGCTAATCCTCACGATATTGTAAATAAATATTATTTTTCCGTTGAAACACCAGATTCAACTGGGCAATTATTGCGCTTGGTGGAGTTATTTACAAGTGAAGATGTCTCTTTTGAACAAGTTTTACAACAAAAAGGTGATGGACATCGCGCAGTTGTTGTGATTATCAGTCATCAGATTAACCGCGTTCAACTTTTGGCCATTCAAGATAAATTAAAAGAAGAAGTAGATTTTAAATTACTTAATTATTTTAAAGTTTTGGGGGACTAGGAAAATGAAAATTATTGTACCAGCGACATCAGCAAATTTAGGTGCAGGTTTTGACTCAATTGGTATTGCGGTCAACTTGTATTTGACAGTGGAAGTACTTGAAGAAAGTAATGATTGGAAAATTGACCATGATTTAGGAAATAATATTCCTACTGACGAAAAAAATTTATTACTGACCACGCTGTCAGCAGTTTTGAAAGCTAAAAATTCCAGTCTGTCAGCAAAATATCATTTGAAAATGACTTCGGAAGTTCCTTTAGCAAGAGGTTTGGGTTCATCAAGTTCAGTCATTATTGCTGGGATTGAATTGGCTAATCAACTAGCAAAGCTAAATTTGACAACAGAAGAAAAACTTGAACTTGCTTGTGAAATTGAAGGACACCCTGATAATGTTGCACCAGCACTTTTGGGAAATTTAGTTATAGCAAGTACTGTTGCTGACAAAACGAATTATGTTAGCTCAGACTTTCCTTCATGTAAACTTCTAGCTTTTGTTCCAGACTATGAGTTAAAAACTGTTGAAAGTCGAAAAGTTTTACCCAAGGAATTGGCTTACAAAGAGGCCGTTGCTGCCAGCTCTATTGCGAATGTACTGACAGCCAGTCTTTTGACAAAAAATTTAAAAGTTGCTGGGCAAATGATAGAGTCTGACCGTTTTCATGAAAATTATCGCGCTTCTTTAGTTCCTGAACTGAAAATTTTGCGAGAAATTGGTCATGAATTTGGTGCTTATGGAACTTATTTATCTGGGGCGGGGCCAACAGTAATGCTCCTTTTACCCGATGATAAGCTGAATTTACTGACAGAAAAAATTAATGAGCAAAATTTATCTGGTCAACTTTATTCCTTGGAAGTTGACAGTAATGGATTACAAGTAGAAGAATCTGTATTATAAATATAGATTTTTTTCTTGATTATTTTACATATAAAATGATATAATCATTAAAGCAAAAAAGAATGTAAAGTAGTTCACTAACTTTCATTTTATTTGTCATAACAAGGTTTTTGATGATCATTTTTTTTAAAGTTAAAAGTAATGAATAATTAAATTTCTTTTATTGACAGGAAATGTGATTTAAATGAAAAACCATTATTGCCCTACTGTCCGCTTTTTTAAAGCAAGAGTTTAAAAAGAAAAGGAAACTCAAATGGCTCAAACAAAAAAGGCAAAAGTCAGAAATCTGATTATTGCTGCGATGCTAACTGCACTTGGAATTTTAATTCCAATGATTATGCCGGCTAAAATTATTATTGGTCCTGCATCATTCACGCTTGCCTCACATGTTCCCGTAATGGCTGCCATGTTTTTTAGTCCATTAATGACCGCTTTTGTTGCTCTAGGAACTACCCTAGGATTTATGATTAGTATTCCGGTACCAACTATTTGGTTGCGTGCCCTTATGCATCTCCCTGTAATGACAGTGGGTGCTTATGTCCTAAAGAAACATCCTGAACTTGTTCATCAAAAAGTTAAAATCCAAATTTTTAATTTTATTCTCGGTATTTTTCATGCTGGTTTGGAAACTTTAGTAGTTTATGTCTTTTATTCTTTAGGTTTTGCAAATATTGATCAAGCTGCTCTACTTAATCTTCTATTATTGATTGGTTTTGGTGGTCTTGTTCACAGTATGATTGATTTCAATTTAGCGCTTGGTTTGTGCAATGTTTTGAGCAAAGCCTTCCCAATTGATATCTTCGATAAAGCTAAAGGTTTCTTGAATAAAAAGAAAGTTAAAGCCGAAATTTAAGACAAAATTGTCATCTTTAATAGAAAATGATAAAATAAGGATATGATAAAAGAAACTGACCTTGAAAATATCCCAGATTTGCTGGTTAAATTTAATGAACCATTATCAAAATATACTTATACAAAAGTAGGTGGACCAGCAGATATCTTAGCTTTTCCAGCTACAATTGAAGCACTGACAGAATTATTAGTCAAAGCAAAATCAACTGACACAGCAGTTACTGTGCTTGGAAATGCTTCAAATTTGATTGTGCGTGATGGTGGAATTCGTGGCCTTGTGATTTTACTTGAAAAATTAGAGTCAGTAAAAGTGGCTGGCTATACGATTGAAGCTCAAGCTGGTGCAAAATTAAAAGAAGTAACACAAGTGGCACAAGCAAATTCACTGACAGGTTTTGAATTTGCCTGCGGAATTCCAGGTTCAATTGGCGGTGCTGTTTTCATGAATGCTGGAGCTTATGGTGGCGAAATTTCTCAAGTTTTGGTAAGCTGCAAAGTTATGGATACTGACGGAAACATTTCGGTTCTGACTGCAAGTGAAATGCAATTTGGCTACCGTCATTCTGTCATTCGTGACAAAAATTTGGTTGTTTTGTCAGCAAAATTTGAACTCCAAGCAGGTGATCCGACTCAAATTCAAAATGAAATGAATCGACTCAATTTCCTGCGCGAAAGTAAGCAACCCTTGGAATATCCAAGTTGCGGTTCAGTTTTCAAACGCCCAGTCGGTCATTTTGCTGGACAATTAATCCAAGAAGCTAATCTACAAGGTGTACGCATTGGCGGTGTTGAAGTTAGCAAAAAACATGCAGGTTTCATGGTTAATGTTGCAAATGGAAATGCGACAGATTATGAAAAACTTATCGCACATGTTATTGATAAAGTGAAAGAAAACTCAGGGGTCACTCTTGAACCTGAAGTTAGAATAATCGGTGAAAAATAAGACAGGATTTTCCTGTCTTTTTCAAATTTCAACTTGATAAATCATCTAATTTAAGCTATAATTAATGATGTTCTGTGCATATACAGAAGATTTGACCGCTCAATTTTACTGACGAATAAGCCGTCAGCAAATTAGACCTTTCTATCTGCCAATTTAATGGTTGAATTCTGGATTTAATTTACTGATAGAAATTTCAGCAAAGCTGAAACTTCCCTTATCCACCGATTCAATGACTTCCTTTGGTCGCATTGAACTGACGAAACTAAAAATTTCTCAAAAATACTTTTCGTCAGTAAAAATAACATCTCGTCAGTAAAATATTGACGATTTGTCAGTAAAAATTGAGCCAAGGCCAGACGGACAGCCGGGTCAAAAGCCGAAATTGGCGACTTTCGTTGCCTTATTGATTAACTCTTTTTAGGAGTTATGGGGAATATAAAAGCCCCACCCAAGAAAAACACGCTTTGGCGCATCAATAAGAGTATTAAAAGTTCTTCTGCTGTATAGACTCTGCACTAGATTTTTCTGTTTTTCCTTTTGGAATCAGAAAACTTAAATTGATGATGAAACCAAGCGTTGGCTTGGTTTTTTATATTACTTACAAGCAATTTTACTGCTTATCACATCTTTATATTCAAAGGAATTAAAAAAATGTCAAAAACAATTATCGAATTTAAAAATGTCAGTAAAACTTATGCTGACACTGATACAACCGTTCTTAAAGATATTTCATTTGAACTAGAAGAGGGAAAATTTTATACTCTTTTAGGCGCGTCAGGTTCAGGAAAATCAACAATTTTAAATATTATTGCTGGGCTTCTTGATGCAACCGATGGTGATGTTATTCTTGATAATAAAAGAATTAATGACTTACCCGCAAATAAACGAAATGTTCATACTATTTTTCAATCCTATGCTCTTTTTCCAAATATGAACGTTTTTGATAACGTCGCTTTCGCTCTTAAAATTAAAGGGGTAGGTAAAAAGGAAATTGCCAAGCGTGTCTCTGAGAGTTTAAAACTCGTGCGCTTAGATGGCTTTGAAAAGCGTTCAATTACTAAATTATCAGGAGGGCAAAAACAAAGGGTAGCTATTGCCCGTGCCATAATTGATCGCCCTAAAGTTCTCTTACTTGATGAATCTCTTTCAGCACTTGATATGAAACTCAGAAAAGATATGCAATATGAATTAAGAGAGTTACAACAAAGTCTTGGAATTACATTTATCTTTGTTACGCATGACCAAGAAGAAGCGCTAGCGATGTCTGATTGGGTCTTCATCATGAATGAAGGCGAAATTGTGCAATCAGGGACTCCAACTGATATTTATGATGAACCAATTAATCATTTTGTTGCTGATTTTATTGGTGAATCAAACATTCTAAACGGAAGAATGATTGAAGACTACCTCGTTGAATTTAATGGTCAGAAATTTGAAGCTGTCGATGGTGGGATGCGTAAAAATGAACCAATTGAGGTTGTTATTCGCCCTGAAGATATCTGGTTTACACTTCCTGACGAAGGCAAATTCAATGTAAAAGTAGATACTCAACTCTTTCGTGGCGTCCATTATGAAATTGTAGCCTACGATGAATTTAATAACGAATGGCTCATTCATTCAACACATAAAGCCATTGTTGGAGAAACAGTTGGACTCGATTTTGACCCAGAAGCCATTCACATCATGCGTCTTAATGAAACCGAAGAAGAATTTGACGCACGTATTGAAGAATATGTTGAAGAAGAAGAAACGGTCGGTTTAGCTAATGCTGTCGAAGAAGAAAATGCCGAAGAAGAAGCTGCCATTCAAGAAGCCGTTAAAGAAGCGCTTGAAAACACGATGGAATTGACAGAACTTGCTGAAACAGTGAATGAAATTTTACAAAAGCAAGAGAATGAACCTGAGTCAGAAAATAAAGAAAGTGGGGCCAATAATTGACCAAAAGAATTTATTCTGTTCCCTATTTTCTCTGGATTCTTTTCTTTGTTATCGTCCCTTTGGCCATGCTTTTATGGCAATCATTTTTTGATTTAAATGGTCACTTTACCCTTAACAATTATATCCTCTATTTTTCTAGCGGAACTTACCTCTTAATGACATGGAACTCTATTCTCTACGCACTGATTATTACTGTAGCGACCCTTGTCATCTCCTACCCCGTAGCTTATGTTTTGACCAAACTAAAAATGAAACAATTTTGGCTCATGCTTATTATTTTACCTACATGGGTTAACTTGTTACTCAAAGCTTATGCCTTTATTGGAATTTTTGGTAAATATGGTTCAGTTAATAACTTTTTACAGTTTTTGGGAATTGGACGGACACAGATTCTATTTACTGACCTAAGTTTTATTTTGGTCGCATCATATATTTCCATTCCCTTTATGGTTTTACCAATTTTTAATGCTTTAAATGATTTAGATGATAATTTGGTAAATGCGAGTGCCGATTTAGGCGCCTCACGTTTCCAAACTTTTACTCAAGTGATTTGGCCACTTTCATTAAACGGTGTTAGAGCTGGAGTGCAGGCTGTCTTTATTCCCAGTTTGTCACTCTTCATGTTGACGCGTTTAATCGGTGGGAATAAAGTCATCACACTCGGTACGGCCGTTGAAGAACACTTCCTAACGACACAAAACTGGGGAATGGGTTCAACCATTGCTGTTGTTTTAGTTGTAGCCATGTTGATTGTCATGAGAATGACGAAAGAAAGGAGAGATTGATTTGCGAAAGAAAAATTCACTTGGTAAAGTTTACCTCACCTTTGTCCTCATCCTTTTATATGCACCTATTTTTTACCTTATTTTTTACTCATTCAACTCCGGAAGTGATATGAGCAAATTTACAGGTTTCACATTAGATAATTTCAAAACATTGTTTTCTGACAGTCGTCTAATTCTGATTGTTGTTCAAACTTTCTTTCTCGCCTTTTTAAGCTCACTGATTGCTACAGTTATTGGAACAATTGGTGCTTTGAATCTTGTTAAATTCAAGAGAAGACGTCGTGAAACTTTACTGGGCTTAAATAATGTCTTAATGGTTTCCCCAGACGTTGTCATCGGTGCTTCCTTCCTGATTTTATTTACAATTGTTGGAATGAAACTTGGTTTTATGTCTGTTTTACTCAGTCATATTGCCTTCTCTATCCCTATTGTGGTTCTGATGGTAATGCCGCTTTATCAAGAAATGGACAGTTCACTCATTGATGCCGCAAATGATTTAGGGGCAAATTCAAGCCAAATAATGCGTGAAATTACCCTGCCCTATTTAACACCAGGAATTATTGCTGGTTTCTTTATGGCATTTACTTATTCTTTAGATGATTTTGCTGTCACTTTCTTTGTCACAGGAAATGATTTCACAACCCTATCAGTTGAAATCTATTCCAGAGCTCGCGCCGGAATTTCTTTAGAAATTAATGCCCTTTCTACTCTTGTATTTCTCTTTTCAATTCTATTAGTTATAGGCTATTATTATATTATGAGAGATTCAGAAACTGTTGGAAAATCTTCAAATCTGACTTAAAACTATTTTACTGATACTTTGTAGCTCAAAGTATAGAAAGGAGAAACTTGAAAAAATTATCATACTTCTTTGTAGGAATTTTGATTATTACTGCCTCGTTAGGACTGATTACTAATAGAATGAAAGCTGCTGATGGAGTCAAAACTCAAAATAATAGCCTGACCATTTTTAACTGGGGAGAGTATATCGACCCAGACTTGATTAGTAAATTTCAAAAAGAAACAGGTTATAAAGTAAACTATATGACCTTTGATTCCAATGAAGCCATGTATTCAAAAGTCAAACAAGGAGGAACAGCTTATGACCTGATTGTTCCTTCCGATTACATGATTGAAAAAATGGCCAAAGAAAATTTGCTCATTAAGCTAGACCATAGTAAGATTAAAGGTTTAAAAGATGATGACCCTAAACTCCTAAATCCGGCTTTTGACCAAGGAAATCAATATTCTGTTCCATACTTTTGGGGAACATTAGGGATTGTTTATAATTCAAAAACAGTAACAAGGCCACCAAAAACATGGAATGATATCTGGTCACCAACTTACAAAAACTCAATTTTACTGACAGACAGTGTGCGTGACGTCATGGCAATGGTCCTTAGTAAACATGGATATTCATTAAATACAACCAACCAAAAAGAGCTAGATATAGCCTATCAAGATCTTCTAAAACTTACGCCAAATGTAAAAGCAATTCTGGGCGATGAAATCATGAATTACATGATTAATAATGAAACACCTTTGGCCGTTGTTTATAGTGGACAAGCAGCAGAAATGACCTCTGAAAATAAAAATTTGAAATACGTTATTCCTGAGCGAACAAATATTTGGTATGACAATTTAGCCATTCCAAAAACAGCTAAAAACGTCAAAGCAGCTTACGCATTTATCAATTTCATGCAAGAACCCAAAAATGCAGCCCAAAATGCGCAGTGGATTGGTTATGCAACTCCAAATTTGAAAGCCAAAGCCCTTTTACCCAAAGAAATTCGAGATAATAAATCCTTTTATCCAGATGAAGTAACCATCAAAGATGATGAAGCCTACAAAAACCTCAATCCATATTGGACTGGAATATATAATGATTTATATTTAGAATTTAAGATGAATAAATAAAAATAAATGATTTAAAAAACCTTACAGGAAGTAAGGTTTTTTAGAATTTAAACTATAATGTGCTTTTTCCATAAACTCAGAAATATTTTTATAGATGCCAGCTATTCTGTTGTAATAAATAAAGCGCACATAATAGCCTATAAAGCACGAATTATCAATAATCTCGTTTTTGAATACATAATTTCTGCCGAAACTATCATTGAAGAATTAGTTAATACAGTACAAAAGAATTAATTAAGATTATATTAAGGGAGGTATTTTTACTTATAAAAAACAAACTAAACAAAGTAAAAATAAATATCAAATTGTTGTCACTATAATCAAATAAAAACTTGGGTCAAAAAATGTAAATTTTTTGATAATTCTAATTTTGAAAAATCATTTAAAAATATAGAAAGAAAAATAAAAGAAATAAATCTAATAACTATTTCAAATAGGCATTTTAATCACTCACGTTTTATGATAATCGAGGAGAAGAAGTCTAAATAAAATGTTTTGGAAGAAATTTCTAATATATTATATAAAGATAAAAGTGTTACCGTAGACTTTTTAAAGACTTTCTCGCTAGGGAAGAATTGTCCAGTACAGCCATTAATGATTCTATTGCCTCATCACATCCTCTAAATGTTAGTGTTATTAAAGGTAAAATATTTGTGGCAGTTGTTCCAAGAGGGGTTGAGTGGGATGAAAATATAAATGTAAAATTTATCTTTCTATTAGCAATGAAGAGCAATGAAGTTGAGGAGTTACAGAATGTTTATAATACCCTTTTATACTTTATTTATTCCAATAATAAGCAATAAGTTTAATAAAAAAACCTAATTACAATAATTTATTAAATATTTTCACCCAAAATTAGTTAAATTATAAAAAGTCTGAGTTGAAATTAAAAGAGGCCATTCCTACCCATCGTTTGTTGATAATACTTTAAGACAAGAATAGGATTTCGATTGATAATGGAAGTTTGATCGTTCACGTAATAAACTAAAAAGCTAAAAGTTGCGATCCCTATATTAATCATGTCTTTTAGTTTTTTAGAAGCTACAGTGTTGTTGCTTTTTACGCATAAAAATCGCCTATTTTATTGTAAATATAAAAATTTATAAATAAAGACCGGTAATAGGGATTATGCAAGGTACTACAAGTTTTAGAGATAAAAAATATATATGATTTCTTTTGCTATGTTTGTTATTATATATAGAGAAAAAATGTAACCGGTTGACACATTTTTTAAAGTATGGTATATTTTTAATTAGAAAACGTTTTCTAAAATACCGTTTTGATATATTTTTGGCCATTATGTCAATCGGTTAACATACGTGAGGACTTTATTATGAAACAATCAAGTGCTTTTAGACAATTTAAAAGCCCATCGTATCTACAGAGCTCTACTACAATGTTTCTCTTTTTTGCTTCATGGGGAATTTGGTGGAGTTTCTTCCAACTTTGGTTGACCTCTGATAACCAAGGTCTTGGATTATCGGGTACTCAAGTGGGTACAATTTTTTCAATTAACTCTATTGCGAGTTTAATATTAATGTTTATTTATGGTACAGTGCAAGATAAACTTTTTATCAAACGGACCCTACTTATTTTTAATGCCGTACTGGCAGCTCTCATTGCACCTTTCTTCATTTACATCTATAGCCCTCTGCTAAACCATAATTTTATTATGGGCGCATGGATAGGTGCAATTGTGCTATCTGCGGCTTATCTCTCTGCAGTAGGTGTGCTAGAAGCTACTACAGAGAGGTTCTCTAGAGTATTCGGGTTTGCCTATGGGCAATCAAGAGCTTGGGGATCTTTTGGATATGCTATATCTGCATTGATTGCTGGATTTTTATTTGTAAAGAATCCAAACCTTAATTTTTGGGGAGGAAGCATTATTGGAATTTTACTCCTGCTAAATTTACTTTTTTGGAGACCAAAGGAAGAGCGAGAAGCTGTTTCGGCTATTAAGGAATTAAAAAATGAAAACTCTACTCCAAAAGTTATGGATATGATTGGGCTGTTAAAAATACCAATGCTCTGGCAAATAATAATCTTTGTAATGTTTACTTGGACATTTTATAATGTTTTTGACCAACAGATGTTTCCTGACTTCTATACTCATCTATTTGCATCCGCAAAAATGGGACAACAAACATATGGAACACTCAATAGTATTCAAGTTTTTATCGAAGCTATTATGCTTGGATTAGTGCCGATACTTATGAAAAAAATTGGCGTGAGAAATACCTTGATTTTAGGAACAACCATTATGTTCTTTAGAATAGGATTATGCGGCTTTGCTACGAGTCCAGTGTCTGTTTCTGCAATAAAGATGCTTCACTCACTTGAAGTTCCCCTATTTACTCTTTCGATTTTTAGATACTTTACTTTACATTTTGATACAAAATTGTCAGCGACATTATATATGATTGGTTTTCAAATCGCTGCCCAGATTGGTCAAGTCATTTTATCTACACCACTTGGTATTCTCAAAGACAGTGTCGGTTACAGTAATACTTTCCGGGTTATCTCAGTCATTGTTTTGATTGCCGGATGCTATGGTTTATTAGTCATGAAAAAAGATAGTGACTTCGTCAATGGACAACCACTGGAAAATTAAAAAGGAAAAAATAAATGGAAAAAAAAATAATTCATGTTTTAAATCAGCGCTATCGATTGGGCTATCACATTTCTGCTCCAAGTGGATGGATCAATGATCCTAATGGCTTTTGTTATTTTAAAGGATACTACCATATTTTCTATCAATATTATCCATACGACTCTAGCTGGGGACCGATGCATTGGGGACATGCAAGAAGTAAAGATTTAATCCATTGGGAGACACTCCCGATAGCTTTAAAGCCGGATGCTAAGGGAGTAGATGAGGGCGGATGTTTTTCTGGTAGTGCAATTGTGAAAAATGATAAACTCTACTTAATTTATACCGGTCACCATTATTATGACGATGGGGATCCTGAACATTTTTGGGAAAATCAAAATCTAGCAGTAAGTGAAGACGGTATTAATTTCTCAAAATATTCCAACAACCCAATTATTTCTGCTCTACCAGAAGATAGTACACATCATTTTAGGGATCCAAAAGTTTGGGAAGATGATGGAATTTACTATATGGTTTTAGGAAACCAGAGTAAAGATGGAAAAGGGCGGGCAATACTCTATAAATCACAAAATTTATTTGATTGGGAATATCTTCATGAAATGAGTCATTCTAAAAAAAATGATACAGAAGGATTTATGTGGGAATGTCCTGATTTCTTCACTCTAGAAGAAAAAGATATTTTACTGTTCTCACCACAGGGTGTTGTACCAAAAGGGGTTCAATATCTGAATCTTTTTCAAACGGGATATTTTGTAGGTAAATTTAATAAAAATACAAATCAATTTGACCGTGGTGAATTTCAAGAATTAGATTTTGGCCATGATTTTTATGCCACACAAACAATGCTTGCCCCAGATGGAAGGCGACTCTTATTCGCTTGGATGGCAATGTGGGAAAGCCAAATGCCCGAAAAACAAGATGGATGGGCAGGAGCTCTAACCTTCCCAAGAGAATTAAAAATAAAAAATAAGAAATTGCTTATGATGCCAGTCAGAGAAATTGAAGGGTTAAGGGTGAGAAAGATTTCCCAAGGAACATTAAACCATGAGAAAACAATCTTACTTGATGAACAAACAAAAACAGCTGAGGTCAAATTGACGATAAGGACTTCAGAAAACTTCAAATTCATACTATCTAATACCTTAGATAAACCTATCATAACTCTAACTTATAATAAAGAAAATAATATTTTTGAATTGGAGCGTTCTGATCGTAAGGGTGACAATCGTTTTTCTAAATTATCAGACGAGATAGATATTTTTAATTTTCATATCTTACTAGACACAAGCTCTCTTGAGACTTTTATAAATGATGGTGAAGTTGTATTTACAGAGCGTTTTTATTCAGAAGAAAAAACAAAATTACTATTAGAAACCCAAGATACAATAACAAGTAAGAGTTTCGGAGAATATGAAAGTTATGAACTTGATAATAATGTCATAGATCGAGAGGGGGGGAAATAATGTTGTTGGGGAGCATCGAAGCAGGAGGAACTAAGTTTGTTTGTGCTATTGCAAAGGAAAATTATGACATTATAGATCAAATTGTGATTCCCACAACCACTCCATCAGAAACTTTGGGCAAAGTAATAAAATACTTTAAACAATTTAATATTGATGCCTTAGGAGTAGCAAGTTTTGGACCGATTGAAATTAGAGAAGATCATCCGAAGTATGGATATATTACAAGTACACCAAAAGAGGGCTGGAAAAATATAGATATTGTAGGAAATCTCCGTACACATTTTAGGGTTCCAATATCTTGGACTACAGATGTCAATGGTTCAGCATATGGAGAATATGTGAAGCTCCAAGAAAAAGAGGGTCATACTTCAAGCTTGGTTTACTATACTATAGGAACAGGCGTTGGTGGTGGTGCTATTTTTAATGGAGAATTTCTTGGGCTACTAGGTCATCCAGAAATGGGTCACACCATAGTACGAAGACATGAAAAAGATAAAACATTTGATGGTTGCTGCCCATTTCATAAAAATTGTTTAGAAGGATTAGCTTCAGGCCCATCATTTGAAAAAAGATTAGGTATTAAGGGAGAGAATGTAGAAGACACTCATGAAATTTATCAGCAGGTTGCCTATTATATTGCGCAGGCAGCTCTACAAAGCACGTTACTGATTCGCCCAGAAAAAATTATATTTGGCGGAAGTGTAATAAGTGAAAATTTGCTAGCTAAGGTAAGAATAATATTAAAAGAAATGCTAAATAATTATATTGAGCTACCTCCAATGGAGGAATACATTACTACACCTACCATAGAGAATAATGGATCAGCTACTTTAGGAAATTTTGCATTAGCAAAGCAAAAAATGCAACAGTAAAATAATAACACCTAACTTACAAAGGGAGGTGTTTTTTGATATAATTTTATAAAGGATAAAAGTACGAATATGAAATCTAAATTAGAAGATGTAGCTCATTTAGCAAATGTATCTAAAACTACTGTATCTAGAGTTTTAAACAATAGAGGTTATATTAGTGAAAAAACGCGAGTGAAAGTCTACCAAGCGATGCAAGAATTAAATTATCATCCTAATATCCTTGCAAGGCAATTATATCAACAAAAAACTAATATCATTGGGTTGCTATTCCCGATGGTAAGCAATCCTTTCTTTGGTGAACTTATTGAAGAACTTGAAAAAGGATTGTATCGTAAAGGGTACAAAGTTATAATTGGGAATTCTTTAAATGATCCTCAGAAGGAAAAAGACTATTTGAATCAATTACTAACAAAGCAAATCGATGGATTAATAGTGGGAACTCATAATAATGGGATCAAAGAGTATCAATATAAGAATCTTCCAATTGTTTCTATAGAAAGAACTGTCAGTAAAGAAATACCTGTTATAGAATGCGATAACTATAACGGAGGAATATTAGCCACAAATTATTTATATGAAGCAGGATGTAGAAATATAATACATACTACAGGGAGATCTAACATAGATATGCCTAGTAACCTTAGAGATAAAGCATATACAGATGCGATGATGAGTTTTGGGCTAACCCCCTGCAGCTACCCAATATATTTCGATATGAATAATGAAGAGAAGAAAAAACACTTCAAGGAAATGTTTATTAAATATCCTAATTTAGATGGAATTTTTGCAGGAAATGACGTTGAAGCAGCTATTATAATGAAAGTTGCTCAAAAATTAGGGAAAAAAATTCCTGAAGATATCAAAATTATTGGTTTTGATGGAACAAAATTATGCAGGAATTTAATGCCTAATTTACCGACTGTAGTACAACCTATTGAATTAATGGCTTCCAATGCCATAACAATTTTAGAAAAAAGATTAAATGGTGAAGAAATTGATCTAAAAACAACTTTCCCGGTCAAATTATACGATGGCCATACTTACAAATAAAAATCCCTAATACTAATATCCATATTTTTTAACATTAAATGCTAAACTATGAGTACAATTTTTAAAATATTTTTCAGCTAGTACCTTTAATTAAAATAAAAAATCACATTTATACTCATAAAAAATAGTCCTTCTTTTTTATTTGTATATATTCTTTGTGCTTAATATTTAGCTATAAAAAAGTATTAGCAAAAATATTTTTTCTTCCTAAGTTACTTTTAGTTTTTTATTATTTCTAAATAATTATTAATGATGGTAGAAATATTATTACTAATACCTACATAAATTTATTTTAAAATTACATATTAAAACTACTTGTTTTACATGTTTTGAATTTTTCTTGACTTATTTATTTTTAGAATTATTTTAACTGTATAATTATAAGATTAATGAATAAACACAGTGATTACTGTGATAAATCCAAATAAAATACCAGGTACATTTGCTATAATCACTGGCCAATCCTTAAAAGTTTTTGACCAACCATAACCAGTCCATAACGTAGCATTTATCATTGCTACTAAGGGTTGGATCGGTGAAACAGGATGCCCCGAGAAGTTTGCAATAATCTGAGGGATATAAGACACATACATTAGAATACACATTATTGTCGCTATTCTTCCAAGTAGTTTAACTTTCCTAATCTTTTTTTCATCTACAGCATTTTTACCAGTGGGGTATGGGCCATTATTATATTTTGTCATTAAATATTCTCCTTTTTCTTTAATGTTAATTATAACAAAAATAATTTAGAAAACTTCTTAAAAGTATTGGAATCAAGCAGATATAATATAAATTATAAGTGAGTCTTCATCAATATTTAAAAGTGTTCGAATATTTATTTTTCGAAAAAGTTATAAAAAATAAAAAATTTTAAATGATTTTTATACTAAAAAGATGATCAAAGCATATAATGATAAGTTTTTATTGCCTCCCTTCTTCCCTGACTCCATGATCTGAAGTTTTTGAATGCTGTATGTTGTTTTATAAAAAATATACGAAAGACATTTTATTCATGATTAATACACTGGACTTTTTAATTCCTTTTATTGGAAGGTCTTTTGTAGTATATAAAAGTAATATATTTCTGCTGTCATCATAGATAGGAAGTGACTGTTTCATAAAATACCCCAAAAATAACTTTAACTTGATATATAATTTAGTTATTTTATACTCAATTTTACTAAAAAAAATTTTAGAAGTTGTTTTGAAATACAATGTTTTTTTGTGTGAATAAAGAAAAAAAAAAGTCGATTTAGTAAAAGATCTGATATAATATAATTATGCTATAAAAATATATATATGAAAGGAATTTTATGAAAAAGACAACGACTCTTATTTCTTTAGGTTTGTTGACATCAACCATTATACTTCCAAGTTACGCTAGCGCCATTACAACTTCTGGCCAATCACAATCGAGTATTTCTGATACAAGTAATCGAAATATAACTAAAGATAGTGTCCCTCCTGCAAGCGATGATGTTAAAGGTCTAATTAATGATTCTAGTAACGAAGATGATACATCAAACAGTGTTGAAAAAGATAAGATGCTAAATCAGAAGTCTTCCTTAAATGAAGAAAAAACTGATAGTCTAACAAAACATACTGAAAATAAACAATCAACATCTGAAAAGTCGAGTGTATATTCTGAAAATATTGAAAATACAGATATTGTCACTTCTGAGGATATTTCAATTTCGGCAACAAGCCAGACTGATACTTCATCATTGCCATTAAGCGGAAATGGTGTTGGTTATTCTATACATATTTCTAATAATTCAAAAACAGGAGCTATAATACCTTCAGGAACCATAATAACTTTTAATATAAAATCGGATAGCTCTATAAATATTGATGAACTATTGTCAGGGAAAAATACTTCCGTAGTTAATTCTACGGGTAGCCCTGGATTGTTTTCTTTTATCAGCGCCTCTAGTGGTGTGATAACAGTTAAAACAAATGCAATTATTTATCCTGGAACAGCAAATTTTGATATGTATTTTTATAATATAAAGGCACAGTATGGATCCGAAGAAGGAAAAATTGAAGTTGACCTGAGTGGGGAAATTAACTTTACTGACACAACTGGAGTGAAGCAATATAAAAATTTTTCTTTAACTCCTGATAAAGTATATATAAAAATATCTAAAAATGGGGGTGGACCCGTAACTCTTCCAGGATTTGTTGGTGCAGGAGCAGATGAAGGTGCTCTACCTATACTTGGTATTTCTAATAGTTACTTACAAAGTACACTTAATGGATACAGTCTTTTTAATTCAGAATATAAGTACAATGATAAAATGTACATGATTTTTCGTTCTACATTTGTAAAAGGGTACACAGGATTCTCTAGAGGAGTACTGTGGTCAACAGTGGATAAAAAAGAGGGTCCAAACGATTTTAAATTACTCTTAAATAGTAACGGGGCAGTGACAGATATTACTAATAGTGCAGGGGTTAATTGGACATTTACAGATAATGGAGCAGAAGCAGATTTTTCAGAATGGTTATCTCAGAATGGATGGAAAATATCAAATGGTGGTAATGTAACTTTATATACTATAGTCCCTCTAAATTCAATTTCTGATACAGTTCAATTTACTGGTTCACTCGGATGGGATACTTATACAAAATGGTCCGGAACTGGAAAAGGAATGTTTGCTAATCCAAGTGATGGAACTAGAACTCCTTACTTTAGAGGTGTTGGAAACCAAACAATTTATAATACAGATACTTTAAATCCATTGGAGGGGATTAATGCATACAATGGAAATACGGACATTTCTGATAAGATAAAAATAACTGACTATGACGGATACACTGTTGATGGTAAAAATCCACCAGCTGGCAAATATACTTTAAAATATAGTGTAACAAGTGACTCAAACGAAGTGGCATATTATACTAGAGTAATAACAGTCTTAGAAAACAAACAGTCTATCAATGGTTCGGACTTTAGCATGCATGTAGGTGATAAACAACCTACCGTTTCAGACTTTAAAGCATCTGCTACAGATAAAAATGGAACTCCTCTTGATGTTATGGCAGA
>Ga0308156_1001463_pt1 | contig 27520 bp, 24 predicted proteins | sample PhyAR2_FD_201041 | JGI IMG/M metagenome (GOLD analysis project Ga0308156, IMG submission 201041) | Phyllosphere microbial communities from UC Gill Tract Community Farm, Albany, California, United States - DLSL A.R2 | ecosystem: Host-associated > Plants > Phyllosphere > Unclassified | place: USA... | reverse complement strand
TGTGGAGTTTGTAGGCAATGCCATCTTCATCCCGTTTTTTTTGATCAGTGTCGGTATGCTGATCGATTTCAAAGCTTTTATCAGCAGTTGGGAAACTTTGGGCGTAGCTGCGATTATGCTTGTAGCATCCATTGGCGGAAAATACATCTCCGCAGTGATCAGCCAGAAGACTTTTCGGTTTTCAAAAAACGAAGGCATGCTCATCTTTGGACTAAGCTCTGCCTCAGCCGCCGCTACACTTGCTACTGTAATGGTAGGCTACAATATTATCCTTTCTGAAAACGAACTGGGCGAGCCGGTAAGACTTCTAAACGAGCATGTTCTGAACGGCAGTATTTTATTAATTCTGATCTCTTGTACAATCTCATCATTTGTGACGATGTCCAGTGCAGAAAAAATCATCCTTACAGATAACGAAGATGCCGTAACGGGCGTAAACCACGAGCAGGAAAATATTCTCCTGGCTATCAATTATGAAAAGATGGTTGACAAAATGGTAAACCTCGGTCTTTTACTTAAAAATCATTCAAACACAGAGAATATATTTGCGCTGAACGTCATTAATGAAGATAAAAAAGAATCCTCTGTCAAAAATGCTGAGAAAATCCTGAATTCCGCCGTAAACACCGCCTCGGGAGCAGATGTGACACTCACGCCCCTCACGAGGTATGACAATGATGTAATCAATGGTATCCGGAATGTGGTAAAGGAACAGAAGATCACCGACCTCATTATTGGTCTGGAGAATGAGCGGGGATTCTCGGCATCTTTTGCAGACAATCTTTACAATGGCTATTTGCAGAATGATGACATCAATATCCTTGTCTATCACGCAGAACAGCCAATTTCGACAGTCAAAAGATATCTTGTGATGATTCCTGAAAATGCGCATCTGGAGGCTGGTTTTTATCACGCACTCGCCAGGATCTGGAACATCGGAAAAAACTCCGGCGCCATGATGAGCTTTTTTGCACCTGAAAACATCATCAACGTACTGCAGAAGATCATCAAAAAAGTAAATATCGAAGCTGACTTCACCATTGCTAACACCTGGGCTGAAACAGAGAAAAAAGCAGAAAACATAGATGATAACGAAGGTCTCATCCTGATTCTGGCCAAAAGAGGAATGCCATCCTACTTTCCAAAGATGCGTTACGTGCCGGACTTTCTCAACAGGCATCTCCAGCACAACAACTACCTGCTGATCTATCCATATACAGGTACAGATGAATCTGATGCCGAGATACGCTCGGTACGCAACCACGACGATTTTGTGGAGATTGGAAATATCATCAAAAACATCTTCAGATAAGAACAAAAGAAAAACCATCCGGATCGGATGGTTTTTCTTTAACTTTAAAATAAGTTGAATTTTAGTCGATAATTTCGTATTCAATTGCGATTGTACCTTTTCTGGTGTCACCTATTGAATCAAATGCAGCTTTCGAGAGATCAAAGGCTCTGGATGAGTGGTATGGTCCTCTGTCGTTAACTCTAACTACAATACTTTTCCCCGAGATCAGATTGGTAATTTTTACTTCTGTCCCAAAAGGAAGTGTTTTATTAGCAGCGGTAAGTCCTTTGTTACTGAAAATCTCTCCGCTTGCTGTTTTCCTACCATTAAACTTATCGTGGTAGAACGATGCAAAACTTGTTTTGGCATCTGTGGCATAACTCTTGAAAGAATATATACCAAGTGTGGAAATCATCATTATGACTACAAGAAGAATTCTTTTTATCATTTTGAATTTTTATTGGTTTTGACTCCGCAAAGATACCCGTAATGCCTTTTCGATCCTCACTTTCTCCTGAGTTGCGCCTGGTTTGGCGATTTTTCAAAATATTAAACCTCTACACCTACCATGTATACGCCAATAGCAGAGATTGTTAAAATGTGTTAATTTTAATCGAATTTTGTTAATTAAATAAGTATCAACTATACATTAACGAAACATTAAAATGCTCACTATTAACACATTAAGTTAATTAAACAGTTCTATGATTTTACGTATTAACCAGATTAAAATGTATTTTAGCAAAAAATAATTAATATCAAACCAATAAAGAGCTTATTATTATTATAAAATTGTCATATTAATATTAAATCAACAAAATATTAATTAAAATGGAGATACAGAAGTATAAATATTATTTAACCCACACGTTTACAATCACTTATATCAAAATACCAAAAATATTAACAAAAATTAAAAAAGCCTTCAAATTTTGAAGGCTTAAATATTTTTAGATAAGTGTGATTATACCAATTCTCCGTACAAGTCAAAATCTTCTGCAGAAGTGATTTTCACGTTCGCAAATTCCCCGATGGAAATATAAACGTCCTTCGCCGGAACCAAAACGGTATTGTCGACATCCGGAGAGTCATACTCTGTTCGCCCAATGAAATAGTCGCCCTCTTTCCTGTCAAAGATGCATCGGAAGGTTTTACCTATCTTTTCCTGATTCTTTTCCCACGAGATCTGCTGCTGGATTTCCATGATCTCCTCTACCCTTCTGCTTTTCACATCATCCGGAATATCATCTTCCAAAACATAAGCTGTGGTATTTTCTTCGTGAGAATAGGTGAAACAGCCCAGACGGTCAAATCTCTGATCTCGCACCCACTGTTTCAGTTCTTCAAATTTCTCATCGGTCTCGCCCGGGAAACCAACGATCAAGGTAGTTCTGATGGCCATATCCGGCACTTTGTCACGGAATTTGTCTAATAAAGCATTAGTCTTTTCGAAAGTGGTTCCACGTTTCATCGCTTTCAAAAGTTCTGTATTGATGTGCTGAAGCGGAATATCGATGTAGTTGCAGATTTTCGGCTCTGTTCTGATGATGTCCAGAACATCCTCCGGGAATCCTGTCGGGAAGGCGTAATGCAGCCTGATCCACTCTATGCCTTCAACCTTTATCAGCTCCTGAAGCAATTCTCCCAAGGCTCTTTTTTTATAGATATCAAGACCATAGAAAGTAAGATCCTGAGCTATCAGAATTAATTCTTTGACGCCTTTTTTTGCTAATTTCTGAGTTTCAATGACCAATTTTTCGATTGGAGTAGAGATGTGATTCCCTCGCATTAATGGGATTGCGCAGAAAGAGCAGGGTCTGTCGCAGCCTTCGGAAATTTTCAGGTATGCATAATGCTTTGGCGTAGTGGTGAGCCTCTCGCCTACCAGTTCGTGCTTGTAGTCGGCACCAAGATGCTTCAACAGAATCGGAAGATCTCGGGTCCCGAAATACTGATCTACATCTGGAATCTCGCGGATGAGATCCGGCTTGTACCTTTCGGAAAGGCAGCCTGTCACAAATACCTTCTCTACAAGACCCTGATTTTTAAGATCTACATATTCCAGAATAGTGTTGATACTCTCTTCCTTGGCGTTGTCTATGAATCCGCAGGTATTGATGACTACGATATCTCCTTTTTCCTCGTGCACTACGCTTTTGCCATTGGCTTCCAGCTGGCCCATAAGTACTTCGGAATCATAGACATTTTTTGAGCATCCGAGTGTTACGATATTTATTTTTTTCTTCCCTGTTGATTTAGTACGCATTCATAAAAATTTGAGACTGCAAATTTAGTAATAAAAAAAGGAATCAATATTTTGATTCCTAAGTATGTTTGTTTAAAAGTTACCTTCTTTGAAGCGGGGTACAGATTTGTCTTTTTCAGACAGAATCACATCTTCTGACGGTACTTGCCAGTCTATGTTGAGATCTTCATCATTCCAGATCACACTGCCTTCGGACATTTTATCATAAAAATTATCACATTTATATGAGAATACAGCAGTTTCGCTAAGCACTGAAAAACCGTGGCCAAAACCTCTCGGCACATAGAGCTGCAGTTTATTTGTTGCGGTAAGCTCTATAGAAAACCATTGACCGAATGTGGGAGAGTCTTTTCTCAGGTCTACAGCAACATCTAAAACCGTACCTTCCAGACAGGAAACCAACTTTGCCTGAGCGTGCTCACCTTTTTGAAGATGTATGCCGCGCACAACGCCGTAACTGGATTTAGATATATTGTCCTGAACAAAATGACCGTTCATTCCCGTCTGTTGTTCAAACGTTTTTTCGTTGAATTTCTCGTAAAAATAGCCCCTTTCATCTTCTAACAGTGTAGGTTCTATTACATAGCAATCTTTTAGTGGTGTTTCCTTAATTTTCATCTTGCGTTATTTTATTATGGTTAAATGTTTTTATTAAATAAAGTTTGAACGCAATATATAAAATAATTAACGGAGTAACCAAAATTAAGAAGTACTGGGAAAACGAAAAATCTGTAAGTACTATTACGGCGTTGATTAAAAGTTGAATGAATGCGTATACAAAGCTGATCAAGAGGTGCGACTGCTGTTTTTCGTTAACCAGCAATTGATACAAATGCCTCCTGTGGGCATCAAAAATATTTTCTTTGAGTTTCAATCTTTCTAAAATCGTCAATACAGAATCTACACCGTAGACAGTCAAAAATAACAAATATTTATAATCACCCGTATAAATAATAAATGCAGCAATGACGGTAATGATCCAAAAGGAAATACTGAAACTCCCTACATCTCCAGCAAAGCATTTAGCCTTTTTTCTAAAGTTAAAAAACAAAAATACCAGAGAAGCTAATATTGGATAGATAATAAAATCCTGATCCAAGATCTTAATCCTGTCGTTCACGAAATAAAGTGTCACCAAAGCCACCAGGCTGTATAAACCAGTTATGCCGTTGATGCCGTCCATAAAATTATAACTGTTAAGAATACCAATTACAAAAATATAGTAGAAGGCAATCTGCCAAATAGGAAGAGAAAATGCGTTTATGGAATAAAGTAGTAAGGATACTGCCAGGAAATGGAAAATAATTCTTATTCGTGGAGACAGCATCATTATATCATCTATAAAACTGATGATCGAAATAATGATAAGTCCCAGTCCGAAAATCCAATAGTTTACATGGCTGTTAAAGCTATTATCAAAAGATAATACTGTGAGAAAACAAATTAGGGAAATCGGGTATATTATACCGCCTCCGCGGATCGTAATTTTGCTGTGAGAACTTCTCTCATTGGGTTTGTCTATAATTTTAAATTTCTTTGCAATAATAAAATACAGCTGCAAGGAGAGAATTAATAAAATGGTTATTATCAGATAGAACATTTGTAGTTTTTAGGGCGCTAAATTACTAATTTAGCGCTTATAATTAAAGTAATCCACTATTATTTTGATTGTTTCTTTTTACCAAATGATCTGATAGTAGTTTCCAGTCCCTCAATAACCGACACAGGCAGACTCTCTATTTCCAATGCATTTTTTATCTTCTGATTTGAAACCACATAGCTTTCTGTCAGTTTTTTGAGTCTTTCGGAATCTAGGGGTAACCCGATTATATCTCCGACTTTAGCAGTTCCTGATATGAGTTTCGAACTAATCTTCCATAGTCGTCCTTTTTTTCCGTTAGTATTTGCTATTAGTCTCACAAGATCATTTGTGGAAAGGCTCTCATCGTCAGCAAAGTTGTAGATGCCTGAAGCTAAATTTTCTTTTGCAAGCATTTCGCTGATCAGAAAATTAAGATTTTCAATACTTAAAAAAGAACGTTGGTTTTCGAATGCGGCTAGTGGCCAAGGTATACGTTTTTCAACCACTTTATAAAGCAGGTTGAGATTTCCTTTATTACCCGGTCCGTGGATCATGCAAGGCCTGATGATAAAAAGTCTTTTATTTTGAGGTAATTCCTGTGATAGTAAATACTTTTCTGCTTCCAACTTTGACTTTCCGTACGGTGTTTTGGGAGTGGAAATATGGTTTTCATCTAAAATTCCGTCTACCGTATCTGCTGTTGCTTTTACAGAACTAAAATAGAAAAAGTCTTTGATATTTGAATTTAGAAATTCATCAAAAAGCTTAATTGTCAAATCTCTGTTAACTTTAAAATATTCTTCGTCTGCAGATGTATTGGCTGTATCGTGTGCTTTACCCGCTAGATGGATAATGGCATTTGCTGAGTTAGGCAGCTCCCAATTTTTTCTTAAAGATAACCTCTGGACTTCGAAACCTGAACGTTGAATATACCTTGTCAAATTTTGCCCGACAAAACCTGTAACGCCAGTTAGGATAATTTTAATCATTTTTTAAAAGTAAATATTAATAAATCGCCTGGTAGGATATTAGCTGAATTCAGATTTCTGACAGAACCTTCTTGTTTGCCAGATTGGCTGTTAATAATATTTATCTTATCTGCTGCTTTAAATTGAAATTGTATAGATCTATAAATATCCTTGTTTTGAATGATTAAAAATCTATTTTGTGAGTTTTCAAGTATTGATAGCATGATCGATTCTTTGGAGGTATTAAATTCTCTAAAATATTCCGGAAAATTTACCATTTTAGTAGTTCCCTGAGGTACTGATTTACCATCGTGATAAATTTTTTCTACTTCAGAGCCCATAAAAATCCATTCGAGATTTCTGATCTGACTATTGAGTTGTTTTACTATATCATATGTAGGGCTGGGTCTTCCATCCTCATAAACAATAGAGTATTCAAAATTATTTTCATCTCTAAATTTTTTATCTTGTGTCCAATAAGTAAAATATTGCAAACCCTTTGCACCATACAATAGATTACCAAATTGCTGAAGCTTTAAACCTGCCAAAGTTGGCTCGGAATGTGGTCCAAAAATTGTACTGTTTGCAAATGCCCAAAATGGTTTATTAATTTGTAAAGAAATTTTTCTGATTTCTTCTAAATTGTTGTACCAAGCCAAATCTACTTTTTTAAATTTTATGGGATAATAATCAAATGAGATAAAATCTGGCTGTACAACTTCGACATATTTTTTTAAGTAATTTTGGTAAGATGTAGTTCCCAAGTTTTTACTTGAAGCTTCATTCGGGAATAGATTGACATAAAATTTTCCTTTTTTATCAAATTTTTTAATTCCTTCAATCCTCCACTTTACCATCGGAAATTGCTCAGAAGAAGGTTCATCTGATACATAAGTTCCATAAAACGCGGGGTGATCTTTAATTCGATTAATAATTTTATCCGGCTGCAACATTAAAGAATCCGAATATATAAAAAGTTTAATACCTACTTTATTTGCTGCGTCTAGATTCCGAATGGCATCGTTTGTATTTTTGTAAACATCAAGACTAATATTAAACCCTGCATTCTTGAGCATTATAAAATCATTTACATTGCCCGTTTGTACACCGCTAAATGCCAAAATGGGTAGTCTCCCCTGAGAATATACGCAAGAATTTACAAAAATGGTCAAGAATAAAATTAGGCGGGACATTAATTATTTTTTACTAATATAACCAAAAATTTTCCATAAAAATCGAAAACGTACTTTTAGGGGATTATATTTAATATTATTTTGCTTAAAGGCTTTTTTGATTTCTTTTGTAATGGTTTTATAACTTTCATAACCAGAACTGCTTGCACCTCCGACTGCCATAGAAGTCGTGGTAATACCAGAATACTGAAAAGAAATTTTTTCTTTTAGAAAATATCTTATTATCAACTCATAATCAGCACCAATTTTGTAATCTAACCGATAAAATCCCAATTGTTGAAAAAGATTAGTTTTTATAAAAATAGATGGATGTGGGGGCATAAATCCTCTTTTTAATTTTTCTGGGCTCCAGTTATAAGATGAATATCTTCTTATAATTCGACTGTTTTTGTGCTGAACAATATCCCCTGTAATTGCATCTAAATCAGGATTTTTCGAAAAGTAATCGGCTATTTTTTGGATGGTTTGGTTTTCATAAAATACATCATCAGAATTTATGATTCCAATGTAATCGCCAGTAGCTTTTTTTATTCCTTTATTTATAGCATCATATAAACCTTTATCTGGTTCCGAAGTAAAATAAGAGATAATATCTTTGTATTTTCTTATAATCGAAGTTGTTGAATCTTTTGAACCACCATCGATTACAATATATTCTATATTTTTATAGCTTTGGTTTTGAACTGATTTTAAAGTTTCTTCTATGGTCTTTGCACTATTGTAAGAAACAGTTATTATTGATATTTTCATAAATGAATTTAAGCTAATTTTTTTTTATAAACCTCTATGTATTCATTAAATTTGGTCTGATCTTGATACAGGCTTTCAGCTCTTGCTCTACAGATGAGAGAGTTTGACTTTTCATTGTCTAAAGATAATAATAAAGATTTTACGCCCTCAAGATCTCCCTTTTCAAAAACCCAACCTGTTTTGTTGTCAATTATCTCTGGGCTGCCTCCTGTCTTATAGGTTATCACTGGTGTTCCACAAGCCAAAGCCTCAATATTGGTTGTCGGAAAATTATCTTCGTAGGTTGGATTAAAGAAAACGTCAGCTAATGAATACAATGTTGCCATTTCCTCAATACTTTCCGTCCTTTTTATTCCAATAATATTTTTAGGGAGATTTTTTATTTGATCATCCGATAAACCAACCATTATGATTTTGAAATTGTAATCTTTCATCTCATCATTTAAAGCTATAAAATCATCAAATCCTTTTCTAGGCTCCCAAATTGATGCCACGCCTAAAATTACTTTTTGTCCAATCAATCCAAACTTTTTTTTGATATCTATTGTTGGTTTAATATCAAATTTTTCTAAATTGATACCATTATTAATTACTTTAATATCATAGTCTTTCAAAAAAGATTCTTTGACCTCTGCAGCTAACCAATTGGATGGAGTGACAATTACTAGATTTTCAATATCTTTAAAAAGTTCTTTCTTAATATTGTAATTTCTTTTTGAAAAATCTGTAAAAGATTTGGGATAACTTTGTATTTGTGGACAATTGTGACATTCTGTTTTCCATAGATTGCAATCTACATGAGAGTAATATGCGCAATGTCCTGTGTACGTCCAGCAATCATGCAAAGTCCATACTATTGGAATATTTTTTTTTTTTATATAATCGAACAAAATTTTAATATTAATAAAATAGCCATGTATATTATGGAGATGTATGATATCTGGAGAAATAAGTTCAATTTTTTTTATTAAATCTTGAGTAGCACTTTTTGAAAAGAATCCGTGACTATCAAATAGCCTAGTACCAACCGCATGAATGTAAAAGTCTATCTTATTACCAATCAATATCTCTTCGGAATATTGGCTATCATTGCTATGCCTTCCGTATGCAATATAACTTTCCCAGTTTTGGGCGACAATACACCTTGCTATCCCTTCTGCAATTCTGCCGGTAGAGCCTGAGTTGGATACTGTATTTATTTGGAGGATTTTTTTCATTTGCTTATTTAATACTTTAATTTACTTTATCAATTGATTAAATAAATTAATCCATTGTACCATAATATATTCTTGTGAAAACAGTTTCGCTCTCTCTATCCCATTATTTGCCATTTCAACTCTCAAATTTTCATCACTTGTCAATTTGATAATTGCTTCTGAAAATTTCTCCACATTTTGGGGTGGAACAAGTAAACCATTATCAATTACCAATTCTGATGGTCCATGAGGACAATCAAAACTAACGATTGGTAATCCTACACTCATAGCTTCTATTAAAACCAAACCAAAACCTTCATACCGAGAAGAGAACAAAAATAGAGAGCTAGTTTCTAATTCTGCTTCTACATTATTTGTTACGCCCTTTAGGTAAATGTTATCTTGAAGTTGGTAGTCGATTATTTTTTTTTGCAACATATCCTTCCATTCACCTTGTCCAAAAATATCCAGAGTCCATTCCTCCAACTGAGTTTTCTTCAAAAACCATGCATCTATCAATAGGTCAAAACCTTTCTGTGCATCTAACTTGCCTATTGCGATTGCTCTCTTTAGCTTAGAATTGGATTTGGTATGTATTTTAATTGGTGAAAAATTATAAATCTGATATATATTATGATGAGTTTTTTGCCATTCTTTTTGATCCTTCTCTGTTAAAACAACTACTGCATCTAAGGAAGACGTCTGTTTGATCAATTGCTTTGTTCTAAAGTCTCCTAATAAACTGAATATAAAATTATTCTTTCTTGCTACTAAAAATTGTTTTCGGAACTCTTTCGCGAAATGCATCTCTACTGCTTTTTTGCAGTCAACATTTAACTTATATAGAAATTCCAGTTCTTTCCCGCCTGTAGAAATACAGATATCTACTTTGTTTTGAACAATAATCTCTTTCAGTTTATGTTTATATAATTTCAATTTATGCTTTATCGCATAATATTTTTTTATCATTGATACAGAAAATGAGCTATCAAAATCCAAATCGAGATTGATTACAGAAGCCTTGGGATGTAACTCGAAGAACAATTCTCTATTCATCTGGTCAGTTGTTACAACAAATACTTTTATGTTTGATCTATCTAAAAGAAAATTGATTTTGTCTGTTAAGATACGCTCCATGCCCCCTGGGTTATAGAGAGAAGGTATACAATATAGAATTCTCATTTTTTCATAAATTTGTTATTATAAAAAGATAAAAACTTATCACCGGTCGTCTTGAACTTATTTTGAAGTTTTTTGTTACCTGACATTTTAGCAAAAAAAAGCATTAGCTTGTAAGAAAAAATCTTCTGTTTTATAAAAAATTTAAAATTGTATGAAAATTTATTGAAATAATATTCTGTAGAGATAAGTGCTTCTTTAAATGAATAGTCTGACAAATCATCTCTATCATCTATCAAGTGTTGATATGGCAATTTTTTATCATATCTAACAGAATAACCTGCTCTTAAAAAGCGTTCCGTAATATCCGGTTCTTCACAGTATAAAAACATTTTTTCATCAAAAAGACCTATCGCCTCAAATGCTTCTTTTCTAATGAACAAAAATGCTCCGGAAGGAAACATATATTTTGAATTAAAAACATTAATTCTATTTAATATAATCATTAAAAACAATGTGATAAAGTGTATTTCTTTTTCAGGTCGTATATAGTAAGAGATATTTTTTCTACCAAATTGTCTACCTCCCAACAATGCTAGTTTTGGCATTTTAGAAAACGTCTTTATAACTCTGGAAAAAATAGGTACCGTTACTAAAACATCTGGATTCATTATCGTAATAATATCGCCTGTAGAAATTTTTATCCCAACATTGTTTCCTTGCCCATAACCCAGATTGTCATTTTTCACAAACTTTATTTTATTTCCATACACCAAATAAATAAATTGACGCAGTCTTTCACTTTCTTGCTCGTCACTATTCTCAACTATTATTATTTCAAGATTACCATCGCCAATATTATTATTAATATAAATAGAATCTATGCAATCTTTTATTAAATCGTACGAGTAATAAGTAACTATAATTATGGATAATGTCATATTCTAAATAATTAAACCTGAAAAATCTCTCCAATAACTTCCATCCCACCAAATTGGTTTGTTTAATGTTGTATCAAAAAATTGAAATCCGACATTTATACTATTTGCAGAAGGTCTTTGGATAGTGGTTCCAGTTGAAATTCCAATATTAATTGGCAATACTATCCCATTAATAAACATTTTATTGTGTGATGATAATATAGCTTTTGGCGCATGTGTTTTATCTGTAAAATTATTAATATTATCTAATTTTATTATAAAATCATTAAAACTTTCTAAATCTGTAAATTCAAAATAATTATTGATTGAAGTGGATGATAAATAATATTTGGCTTTATTTTCATTACCAGTGTAATATAAATTTTTTTCAAATATATTGTCTTTTGAATTATTTAAAAAACCTGAATTACCATCGAGGTTTGTATAATTATAAGTTGATCCAGCACAAATGAAAGAATTATTAATAATATTATTATAAGAATTAATTAAATAGAATGTACAAATATGTCTTTCAAAATAGCAATTAGAATAAACATTTTTAAAAGAATTATTCATATATACAGCAACGCCGTTATGATAATCAGGAGTAGAGTTATAATCAATGTCGTCTGACATATATTTTCCATAATTACTTTCTAACATACAATTTACGAATGAACAAGAATAAGTATTTTCTTGCAGAGAGTGACCAACACTATTGAATCTAAATTCTGAATTGAGTCCATGAATTGAGGTACATTTATATGTGAGAAGCCCTATTTTATTTTTTCTTATCATAATATGATTAAATCTATGATAATAGCATTCATTGTATAAAAGACCTGAGGTTTCAAATCCTTCAATTATAATATTTTCTAGATAGGTTCTAGATAGTTTATTAAAAACAATACCAGAATTGGCATTATTAGTTTTTATGTGACAGTCAGGCGAATAAAAAAACTCATCACTAATTGATAAATTCCTATTTTTTCCCGCAAGATTAATATTCTTTATAGTTGTCCAATAGACTGTATCATTATTATTTGTTGAAAAATCTGCATTTTCATAAACATAGATCAAATCATAATGATTATCATTAGTGAATATCCTAGTACTTCTTTTATTATCTCCAATTAATTCACAACCACACGGAAATTTTAACATATCTGTAACAAGATAATTTCCATTTGGAAAAAAAATAGAGGTTATGGATTCCGCATTTCTTAATTTGAAAAGTAAATTAAATGCAGTTTGTATACTTAAAGTATCATCACTAGTTCCATTTCCTTCTGCGCCAAACCATTTTATATTCATTCGTTCTCCGCCGAATATAATTTCTCTGACATAATAAACGTTTGTATCCTTCTTCATATAAATAGTCCCGTCTATAAAATTTGATTCATTGCTAGAATTTATTACTGTCCCATCAATCCATTTTGTAATTTTAATAAAGTTGACATCTTCTTTAGTAAAATTATCAATTAATTGTACTAAATCATCATTAGCATAATTACCAGCACTAGGTCCAAAATATTCGCTTGTGTAAGCCATAATTTTTTTTAAGTTAAATGATTATTCTGTAATGGACAGAAAAGTGAAAATTAATGTTTATATAATTAAAAAGGATATTAATTTCTATAAGGATTTCTTTTAAAAATCATTCAAATTTTCATTTTAATTTTTGTTTGCTTAATAAATACCTATAATAATCGTCATGATAACTCCTTTAAGGTCAGAGAAATATCTTTATGAAATCTTAACAGGCTTTACCAGTTACTCTTTTTTATAAATTAAATAGATTTTTGATCAGCATAAAGTAAATGTATATTATTTAGAAAACTGCTAAAACAATAGATATTTAATAATTTCATTTGATTTGAGCATTTTTTCCATTTCGCCCACCGTTTCCCATTCTCCTAAGAAGAGACCTGAGGAGAAATTGAAATGAATAAAAACAAAAATATATAATATAAAAAAAATGATGCTAAATTGGACTTTTTTTAATTTGTCTGTAATTTCATTAAATTTATAAAAAAACAGTAAAATAGGAAACAGCATTCCTGTCATAATATACCGATGTCCTATCACCTGTACTGTTAGAGCAATACCAAGATACATCATTGGTATAATGGACATTTTATATAAAAATATAAATTTTTCGTCCTCTTTTAATGAAGGATTTTTCGCAGTGCGATAATTATAATATTTTGAAACCAATATATATATTGGGATTAAAGTAGCAAAGGAAAAAAGACCGCCACTGTACGAACTTACTAAGTCTCCCTCCAGATAACCTAAAAATCTTAGACCTGATAACAATTGAAAAATTACAGTTGTTAAGAATAAATATCCTACAATGATAATTACTGTTATATAAAAAATTCTTCTAAAAAAATTATCTTTGATTTGATAAACGAAATAAAAGGGAATAAATAAAACTAGAGAATAATGACTTAATATAGCGAAAGCAAAAAATGACAATGCCCAAATTTTTTGTTTTGACACCAACAAATAATAGAACCCTAAAATTGCGGCGAAATAACCAAGAAAATAGCGAAGCTGGGTACCGTAAAAAATGAAAATTAGCGGCACATATAACAACGTGATTAGTAAAACATTTTTAGACAAACGGCTGACTAAAAACAGAAATATAATACTATATACAGACAAAAACGTCACATGAAGAAATTGGTAATCATACCCATGCTTTCGAATATATGAGGCAACTATTTGAAAAGTTGGCTCTTTATCTACTGAGAACGCTGGTATATCTATCCACCACGTGTAATATTCTTTATCGGGAGTATAGGTAATGAAAAGGAATACGATATAAAGTAAGATTAATGAAATAATAAAGTTGACTACTCTACCCAGTTTAAAACTGGATAAAAAATGACTTACAACTAGCAAAAAAAATAAGATTATTAATACAAATACCATTTAAAATTTTTATGATTCCCACTTTTTATTCCCGAAGTTATATTTTTTTATAACTCTCATAGGGTTGCCCGCAACTATAGAATTTGCCGGTATATTTTTGTTTACAACAGTATTTGCTGCTACTATCACACCCTCACCTATTTCCACATTTGGGAGTATTACAACACCATCGCCTATCCACACATTATTATTAATAACAATTGGACCTGGAGAGTGCAAAATTCTTTCAGTGGGAATCTCTGTTGGTGCAGATTGATATTCTCCGTTATAATTTCCGTGATTATGGTCTGTCACTAATATATTAGATCCAAATAGTACATTGTTTTTGATAGTAATGCTGTTGATCGCGCCAATATGCACATTAACTCCCAAACTTACATAATCCCCGATGATTATTTTTAATTCCATACCGTCACCAAAAGCCTCCATCCGAAGATTTTTTTTTGCAGCAAAACTTTGCCCTAAACTTATCATTTTTGCCCCATAGATAGATTCTCCCAAATCAATTAAAAACTTCTTAGATTTCTTGAACAATAACTTATATTTCAAAAAATTTATGAGAATTTTGCAGTAAAATATAAAATTCCTCATGTTGCTGACTTTTTAAATAATTTAAACAATGAGCGTAATCTCTCTCTCAAGAATACCAAATAAATAAATGCATAATATGCACAAAATACCAAACTTCCCAACAATAAAAATAGTAAATAATCAGCTGGAAATTGATATTTTATAAAAGATATGATTCCCGCAATGATTACCGCGTAAATAAGACAAGGAAGAATCACAAATATTTGCGCAAAAAGTTTTTCTTTAAGTAAAAGTTGTACACAAATTGAAGATGTAACAAAATGAATAAACTGCTGGAGCAGTAAACCAAAACATAATGCAATGATACCATACTGTACTGCTACTAAAAAAATTATAACTCCTATAACTTTGGAAAATATTTCGAGGTAAAGAAACTGTGATGGTAAATTTTTCACCTGAAATAAAGTCATATTATTTACGGTAAGTGGAAAAAAGAGCACGGCAATTGCCAATATTTGTACGATATTAACAGAATCCATCCATCGTACAGACAATCCAAAATAAACTAATGGTTCTGCAAATAATGCTAAATAAACAAAAATAGGAAAGATAACGATGCAGATGAGTTTAGTAAATTCTTGATTCAGGTAAAATAACTTTCTGGAATCGTGCTGTGACTCGGAAAAAAATGGAAACATGACTCTTTGCAAAATTCCGCTGATTAATGAAGCTGGCATGAAGGTAAATTGATTGGCTTTTGTATATAAACCCAAAGTAGATGCCGACATTTTTTTCCCTATAAACAAGTAGTATATATTGGTATAAAGACTTTGAACTAAACCTGCCGCCAAAATCTTGGATCCAAATTTAAACATTCTAGAAAATGATTCTTTAGAAAACTCTCTTAATGGAAACCATTTTACGATACCAAGTAATAAAATTGCCGTTAATATATTTTGTGCTAAAATTTGCGTAACCAAACTCCAGACACCATAACCATTGATTGCTAAATATATGCCGAGACTGCCCGAAATAATTAATGATATAAATGAAACCTTTGCTTGAGTTTTAAAATCTAAACTAATGCTTAATTTGGTTTTATGCACCATTACTATTGCATTAAAAATAATTCCTACTGAAAGAATTCTAAGAACATTCGTAAGAATTGGAGTATTGAAAAAATCTGCAGCATATGGAGCAATTAAAAAGATAATGCTTACAAAAATTAATGAGATAAGAAGATTAAAATAAAATGCGGTCGAAAAATCGATCTCGGTCCTGTCTTGTTTTTGAATTAAAGCACTAGAAAATCCACTTTCTGAAAACAAAATACCCAAAGCTATAAAAATGGTTGCCATACCAATGACACCGTAATCTTTTGGCAATAGGTGTCGCGCTAGTATAATTTCTAAAAGTAATTGTACCACGATTACTCCTAACTTATCGATCCCGCTCCAAATCACACCATTTACAAGCTGTTTCTTTTGGTACTTCATTTCCAATTATAAGTTTGCAATATACCAATTAACTATCTTCACAATTCCATCATTAATTTCAATATTATGCTTCCATCCTAATTGGTTAATTTTTGAAACATCTACCAACTTTCTCATTGTACCGTCTGGTTTAGAAGCATCAAAAATAATGTTTCCGGTGAAACCTATTTCTTTTGCAATCAAGATAGATAGATCTTTAATAGAAAGATCTGTTCCTGTTCCAATATTGATATGTGTATTTCTTATTTCCTCTTTATCAGAGGTAAGATCTTTAAAGTTCGTATTTTCCATTAAAAAAAGACATGAATCAGCCATATCTTCGCTCCATAGAAACTCACGCATAGGTTTACCTGTACCCCAAAGTACGACCCGATCTCTAAATATCCCAAACTGAGAAAGCGTACTTTCAATTTCTTCCGTTGAGGAATTTCCGGAATTATTTAGAACTGGTCTTCTACTAAAATCTTTTTTAATGGTATGCCAATCATTATTCATCAGTGCTTTTGCAAGATAAATTTTTCGGATCATTGCCGGTAAAACATGACCTTTCTCCAAGTCAAAATTATCGTTCGGACCATAAAGATTGGTAGGCATTACAGAAATGAAATTTGTACCATATTGAATATTGAAACTTTCACAAAGTTTAATTCCTGCTATCTTTGCAATAGCATAAGGCTCATTTGTATATTCCAAAGTATCAGTCAATAATTCATTTTCATTAATTGGTTGATGTGCCTCTTTCGGATATATACAAGTACTGCCTAAAAACAAAAGTTTTTTAACACTATACTTATACGAATTATAGATAACATTTTGTTGTATCTGTAAATTATTATATATGAAATCTGCTCTGTAAGTATTATTGGCCAAGATACCCCCAACATAAGCAGCAGCTAAAAAAACATATTCCGGTCTTTCTTCTTTAAAAAATTCTTCTGTTGCAGAACCATTCATAAGATCAAGCTCCGCTGAAGTTCTACCTATGAGATTAGTATATCCGTTATCACGAAGTCTTTTTAAAATAGCGGATCCAACGAGTCCCTTATGACCTGCAATATAAATTTTACTATTTTTATTCATTACGCATTAGTATCTTTTCTTAACATATTCTAAATCATGCTTTACCATGATATCAATCAATTCGTCGAATGATGTCTTAGTTGGATTCCATCCCAAAACTGTTCTTGCCTTAGTTGGATCTCCAAGAAGTAGTTCAACCTCCGAAGGTCTAAAATACTTAGGATCAATTTCCACTAAAATATCACCAGTAGCACTATTTATTCCTTTTTCACCTTCACCTTCACCAGACCATTCGATATCTATACCCGCAACTTTGAAGGCCTTAGTGATAAATTCTCTAACAGTATGCATTTCTCCTGTCGCAATGACGAAATCTTCTGGTTCATCATGTTGTAACATTAACCACATGCATTCGACATAATCTTTAGCATACCCCCAATCTCGTAAAGCATCCAAGTTGCCCATATATAATTTATGCTGCAACCCCGCAACGATTCGTGCAACTGCCAAAGTGACTTTTCTAGTCACAAATGTTTCACCCCTTCTTTCACTTTCGTGATTGAATAAGATCCCATTAACGGCATACATACCGTAAGATTCCCTGTAATTTTTGGTGATCCAGAAACCGTACTGTTTAGCTACTCCGTATGGACTTCTAGGATAAAATGGAGTTGTTTCTGTCTGAGGTACCTCTTGCACCAAACCATAAAGCTCTGATGTTGAGGCTTGATAAATTCTGGTTCTTTTTTCCATTCCCAATATGCGCACAGCTTCCAATAACCTCAGAGTTCCCACAGCGTCTGTTTCGGCAGTATATTCTGGAACATCGAAACTTACTTTAACGTGACTTTGAGCCGCTAAATTATAAATTTCATCTGGCTGCGTAAGTTGTATGACTCTCATTAGGGAGCTTGAGTCCGTCATATCTCCGTAATGTAGATTAACAAGCCTCTTTTGGTGCATATCTTTCACCCACTCATCAAAATATAGATGTTCTATTCTGTCCGTATTAAATGATGATGAACGACGAATGATTCCGTGAACTTCATATCCTTTATCAATTAGAAATTCAGCTAAGAACGATCCATCCTGTCCGGTTATACCAGAAATAAGTGCGGTTTTTTTCATTATTGTGTTATTTTTTTACTGTATTCTTATAATATTATTCATTAAGTGGTAAATATGAATAATAAATAGTGATTAAATTATTAGAAACTATCCTAATTAAAAATTATTTAAATATTTTTTGCCACCACTTTTCTTTATCCTGTTGGTAACCATATCCATATTTGTTGCCATATCCAAAATTAGTTTTATGAACATCATTTAAAACAAATCCTGCATTTTTAATTTTACCAGACTCTTTACTGCTGTTAGCAAAGTCGATAAATGCTTTCTCCGTAACTTCTGATCTGGTAACATAAACTGTTGCGTCGGCAACATCAGAGATCAAAAAGGAATCAGTGACCAGCATTAATGGTGCTGTATCTAAAATAATAAATTCATAATCGTACTTTAATGACTCCAACAACTTAGCATATCTTCCATTTTGAAGTAAATCTGTAGGATTAGGCGGTATAATCCCCGAATATATAAAATAACAATTTTGATTAAGTCCACTAGGATGAATTATCTCACTAGGATCTTCAATATCGCCATATAAAAATTCAGCAAGTCCTTTTGTACCCTTCATAGAAGGATTGTAACGCTGCAGTTGGGGATTTCTTATATCTGAACCGATTACTAAGACCTTTTTTGTTGATGATGCGAATGCCAAAGCCAGATTTACAGATACGAAAGTCTTGCCCTCACCTTTAATTGTCGATGTAACAAAAATCTTCTTTGCTTCATTAATTTTAGGTAACATAAAATTTAAGTTTGTTACTAAAATTCTGAAAGATTCAGCCAACGGAGAAACGTCATTTTTGGCGATGACCTCACCATCCTTTCTATACAATCGTGGAATTTCGGCTAAAATTGGAGTATTAGAAAGCTTTTCGAGATCATGCTTGCTAACAAGCTTATTATTGAGCAGTTCTCGTATATAAATAAAGGCAAACGGCAAGATAAATCCTAATATCCAAGCCGATACTATTGATATTACTTTCTTTGGAGCTTGGAGCTTCTTCTCTACATAAGCGTTGTCAACCACTCGCGCCTTATTATCCGTCATAGCCATTGATATAGCAGCTTCTTCTCTTTTTTGTAAAAGTAGCAAGTAAAGATTTTCTTTAATACTTTGTTGACGCTCAATATTCCTAAAAAGTCTTTCCTGTTTTGGGACCTTCTGTATTTCGCTATCACTGTAATAGTTTTCGTTATCAACCTGGTTTTTAGTAGTATTCAAATTTATCATATACCTATGAATACTTTCACGCAGCGCATTTTTAAGACCTGCCAAATCTTTAGTAATTTCTTTTACCATAGGATTTTCAGGGGTTGCATTTTCTAATAGTCGGCTCCGATCCATCACCAGCTTGTTGTAGGCAGTAATGTTAGATGTTGCTGCCTGATTGTCCAAACCTATGTTTGTAGGGAGAACTTGATAAGTATTACTTTGAGAATCAATATATCCAAGAAGCATTCTACTAACTTCTAATTGGGTAGAAATTTCCAAACTTTTCCTTCTGGTTTCATTGGACGCCTGTAAATTAATTTTCGCTTCAGCACCAATATCAACTATATTATTATCTACTTTAAACCTCTCTTTATCTGTTTCAACTTCTCCCAATTCTTTAGAAATTAAGACGATCCTGCCATCTATAAAGTCCTTAGTTTTTTTTGATTCTGTATTTTTGTCTTTTATTGCATAATCATTATATATATATGTTAGATTATTAAGTATTTCCTTTCCTTTGTCTTTATTTTGATCAGCAAGACTTAAACCAATCACCGTCGCATCCTTGTCCTTAAGTTCGACCGACAGGGCCTCCTGATAATTTTCGACAGTATTTTCAAAATCTGTGTAAGTAAAATATAGATCTTTCAGATCCAATTTTTCAATTTTTTTCCGGTTAAACTTGGGATTTCTCTGGATTATTAAATTGGCATACGGCAGGCTTACAGTTTTATTAAAAGTAGTAATAATATTCTCTTTAAGCTCTTCAGATGACAATGTGATTTGATCACCTTGGATTTTTATATCGATTGGCTCTTCAGGTAGCTCTACATATTGTTTTTCATTTATAATATGCACAAAAAATGGACTAGTATCTTTATATAATTCAATATCGTGATATTTTTCACGAGAAAAGACTGAAACCTGTAATTTCAGATTTTTTGTTACATCTTCTATAATTCTTTTGGACTTAAATATTTCCAGTTCATTTTCGATACTGTTAGTACCCATCCCAGCAAAGCCTCCCAGACCGGCTAACACTCCGAAATCACCAGAAGCGCTCGACATCTTTTTTGCGTCTTTAATAAGAACCGAAGATTCTATTTTATAGATCGGAGTGGTGACCTTTATATAAATAACCGCTAAAATTGTAGTGATAAAAACAGATAAGGCAAACCAATACCATCTTTTCGTGTAAGGTTTAATTAATTCTCTTAAATTAAATCCTTCTCCTTCTCTTTGAGTGAAATCCATTAAGTATTATTTTTTATTTTGACCCAGATGGGAAAATATTGATTTAAGTTATTTTTTTGATTATATGAATTGTGAAATGTAGTAGAATAAAACGCGAAACTATCTAAATAGAAGGGCAAGCACACCTAACAAAACAGAAGCTACAGAAATCCAAATTCCGACTTCCGGTCCGTAGGAAGATGCACTTTTTCTTGCTTTGTTTGGCGACACATAGATGACGTCATTCTGTTTTACATAATAATATGGAGAATTAAACAAAGAAGCATCGGTAAGATCGATGTATTGTTTGGTAGTTTCACCATCCACGTTTCTTACTACAAGTACATTTTTCCTTTGTCCATATATTGTAAGATCGCCTGCAAGACCTATTACATTCAGAATTGTAGCTGGTTGCCCATCAGCAATTAGAATTGTCCCTGATCTGTTTACCTCACCTAATACAGTCACCTTATAATTGATCGTTCTAATATTGACGCCAGGATCCTTTATGTATTTTCTTAAATGATCTCGTATTTCTTCTTTGAATTGTTCAATCGTTTTATTTGTGGTATTGAGGGTTCCCAAGATGGGGAAATCTATATTACCTCTACTATCAACGATGTAACTAGGTTCGACAGATGCACTTCTTGAAGGAACAGAAGTATATTGAGACATATCAGTTGAATAATAATTCTGATTAAAAGGTTTCGAAACTTCATTGTCTTTAGCCAAAACTGAGATAACCAATTGATCTGCCGGCTGGATAGTTGCACTGTACTCCCTTATTGAGGTTTTGATGGCAACATCTTCGATGTTTTTTAAGTAATCAATGTCTTGCTTTGTCTTACATGATGATACGACTAGTAAAAGTGGCAGACAAATAGATAATAAATATTGCTTCATGAGAGTCGAAAGATAATTTTATATTACAAGTTTGCAAATATAGACAAACTTATTTATCTAACGATTCATATATAGAATTATTGCTTTTAAATTCCTTTACGATGCACTTTAACACGCGTACTATCTCCTGCTTTTCTTCTTTTTTAGAATATTCTATCACAGTTTCAGTGAGTTCGTCAATTTCCTGATAGGCCATTGAAGGATCTTTTGAAATCATAATTTTTTCATGCGAGGTTGGCAGTGTCTTAGCGTCATCACTCAATAGCTCTTCGTAGAGTTTTTCGCCTGGTCTCAGTCCTGTGTAAATAATTTTGATATCAATATCGGGCTCAAAGCCTGATAGCTTGATCATCCGCTTCGCCAAATCGATAATTTTCACAGGTTCTCCCATATCAAAAACATAGATCTCTCCACCTTTGCCCATTGTTCCGGCATTCAGTACCAGTTCACAGGCTTCCGGAATGGTCATGAAATACCTTACGATATCAGGATGCGTGATGGTGACAGGCCCGCCTTTCTCAATTTGCTTTTTGAAATGCGGAATTACAGAACCATTTGATCCCAAAACGTTTCCAAATCGAGTGGTAATGAACTTTGTAGAATTCCCTTCCACATTCTGAAGAGACTGAACGAACAATTCTGCTACACGCTTCGACGCACCCATAACATTGGTGGGATTGACGGCCTTGTCTGTAGAAACCATTACAAATCTATTGACCTGGTATTTGCTCGCAAGCAAAGCCAGATTTTTGGTTCCCATTACATTCACAAGAACGGCTTCGTGTGGATTGTCCTCTACCAAAGGCACGTGCTTATACGCTGCTGCATGGTAGACCATTGAGAAATTATATTTTCTGAAAAGAGGTTCCAGACGGTTGCGATTGGAGATATCGGCCAGTACAAATTTAAAGTTAATATAAGGATAGGTTTCCCTCATCTCAAGCTCTGTCTCATACAGCGGCGTCTCGGACTGATCCAATACTATAATCTGCATCGGCTCCAACAAAGCTACCTGACGTACAATTTCTCTTCCGATAGATCCTGCTCCGCCCGTCACGAGTATCGTTTTCTGAAAGTGTCTTTTCTGGATTTCAATATTATCCAGCTTGATTGGCCTTCTGTTGAGAAGATCCTCTATCTGAATCGTTTTGATATGATTGATCATCTCATTACCACGAAGTTTCTGCATCGACGGCGCTTTGTAAATCTTCAGGTTATGCTCCAAAAATACATTCACCCAAAAATCCAGTTCTTCTTTTTGCAAAGACTCTTTGATGACAAGAATTCCACTGATATCAAGATCTTCCCGTTCCAACTTGACAAGGAGATCCTCTTTGGTAATAATATATTTTCCGAGCAGCTTGATGCTTACTTTTTTGTCGTGATAGGATATAAAACCCTGGATATCGAAAGGAAGATTGGGATTAGAGAGAATTGCCTGAGCAATGGCGACGGACGTGTCATCATCTCCTAAAATGAAAATCTTTTTTCTGATAGAACTTCTTTTATTTTCCTTAATCGCATTGAAAAAGGTTTTTACAAATAGCCTGAAAACAAACAGGAAAAGACTGGATATTACGAAATAAAGTACGATGAAAGGAATCAATATCAACTTTTCGCCGACTGTGAAAAAAAACGTATAGTTTAAGATAACCAGCACAAGAGAGGTTGCAAGGTTTGCAATAAGTATCTTAAAAAGATCGATAAACGTTGAATGCCTTATCACGCCGAGATACGTCTTGAACACGTACATAAAGAAGACATTGATGCACATGCAAGCTAAAAATATAACAGACAAAGGATACACTTTGTAATGTCTGACTTCCAAACCCATTATTAAAAAATGGGTTACCAGTATGGAAACAGAAATTATAAAGACATCAATAAATAGAATTATCCAACGTGGCAAATATCTGAAATCCGAAAAATTGAAAACATTTTTGTTTATATAATCTTTTCTTTTTTGTGCGTCAGAGAATAACATAGTTTTAGTTTTTTTAAAAGGAACGGCCAAAGATATAGCTATTTTTCAAATGTTGATCTAATACAGTCAGCAATTCTTTCTTTGTCGTCAGCAGTCAAATTAGAACCAGAAGGTAAGCATAATCCATTATTAAACAGCGTCTCACAAACATCTTTGCCGAAGAATTTGAATCCTTTAAAAATAGGCTGTAAATGTAACGGTTTCCATAATGGTCTCGACTCAATATTTTTTTCTAATAATCTTAATCTGAGGATTTCTCTGTCAATTTTGGAGACAGAAGGATCGATAACTATAGTAGTCAGCCAGAAGTTTGAGAAGTAATCTTCATTAGGTTCAGAAAAAACAGTTACGCCCTCATAATCCTTGAAAATAGCCTTGTAAAAGTCATTATTTTCCCGGCGCTGAGCGATTCTGTCATCCAGAACTTCCATCTGTCCACGGCCGATACCTGCACATATATTACTTAGACGGTAGTTGTACCCCAATTCTGAATGCTGATAGTGTGGAGCCTCGTCCTTAGCCTGTGTTGATAAAAATACGGCTTTGTCTTTATACTTCTTGTTCTTTACAACGAGTGCACCACCTCCGGATGAAGTAATAATTTTGTTCCCATTGAAACTCAAAATGGAAAGATCTCCAAAAGTACCGCACTTTCTGTTTTTGTAAGTACTACCGAGGGACTCGGCACTGTCTTCAATAATAGGAATTTCGTAGCGGTTTGCAATTTCCCGTATTTCCTCTACCTTATAAGGCATTCCGTAGATGCAGACCGCGATAATTGCCTTAGGTTTGTTATTATTCTCAATCCCGTGGATAATTGCTTGCTCCAATGCAACGGGACAAAGGTTCCAGGTATCAAGCTCGCTGTCTATAAAAACAGGATTTGCGCCCATATAAATGATGGGATTGGCCGACGCTGAGAAAGTTAAAGACTGACAGATGACATCATCTCCCGGTTTCACTTTTAGCAGCATCAATGCGATGTGAATGGCAGATGTACCAGACATCAACGCTGCAACATGTACTCCTTCTTTCAAAAAATTTTCAAGGTCAGCTTCGAATCCGTTGACATTTGGTCCCAAGGGTGAGATCCAATTTTCGTCAAAGGCCTGCTGTATAAATTTCATTTCTCCCCCGCCCATGTGTGGTGAAGACAACCAGATTTTAGATTTCACAATTATATTTAATTACTTATTTAAGCTTTAAAATTATGTCAAAAGCAGTTTAAAATTAAATTACTTAATAACGCTGAAAAATTTCAAAACATTTGTGTTTATAGTAATACTTGTTAATCTAATACTATTTAATTAGTTGATCCTTTATTTTAATTTACAAGTGATTTTGTAAGCTAGTGTTAGGAATTGGTGATTTCAATCAACGCGCAAATTTACATAATATTAAATTATAAAACTCTTATTTTGCATTATATGTTTATTAAAAACATTATGTGAAATTTAATCTAGAAAAAAATCATAAAAAATAATTAATAAAGGAATTACCTTTTTTCTAATATCCTCGCAGGATTTCCAACGACTACGGCGTGATCAGGAACATCTTTTACTACCACTGCTCCCGCACCTACCACTGCCCATTTTCCTATCGTTACATTTTGTTTTACACAAGCGCCAATACCAACTTGTGCTCCTTTTTGTACCGTCACGTTTCCGGCTATTGCTGCCCGTGGCGAAATGTGCACAAAGTCTTCTATCGTACAGTCGTGGTCGATGCATGCGCCCGTGTTGATAATGCAGTGACCTGCAATGGTTGAAGACGAATTAATAATAGCACCAGCCATTACAACATTGCCCACGCCCATCTGTATATTTTTGGAACAGATCGCAGAAGGATGAATCAGATTAAATGTAGAACCTCCAAAAGTTTCAACATTTCTCTGTCTTCCAGCATTACATCCCAGAGCAAAAAAAACCTGCTCACACCCTTTTATCGTGGACAATTCGTGAAATACAGGAAAACCCAGAATTTCTTTTATGTCTTCATTTTGATCATAAACACCTTTAACGCTGTATCCTGCCAATTCTGCTGTTTCCATCACCACCTTGGCATGTCCGCCAGCTCCAATAATACAAATCTCTTTATCCATTCCCTCTAAAATTTTCCGTAGTCGCTACTCCCTCACTATTAATTCCCTCACTTTTAATCACTTTTTTCACTGTCAAAAGCAATATTTTTAAATCTAAAAAAACGGTCTGATGGTCTACATACCAGACATCATACTCAAATTTCTTCTCCCAACTGATTGTATTCCTGCCATTCACCTGAGCCCAACCTGTAATGCCCGGTTTTATAAGATGCCTTCTAGCCTGCTCTTTGTTATAAAGAGAAAGATAACTTACCAAAAGAGGTCTGGGCCCTATAAAGCTCATCTTTCCAGAGAGTACATTGAACAACTGCGGTAGCTCATCCAGGGAAGTCTTCCTTACAAACCGCCCCATTTTTGTCAATCTAAATTCATCTGGCAACAGCTTGCCGGAGTCGTCTACCTCATCTGTCATCGTTTTAAACTTTACAATCCTGAAGACTTTACCGTATTTTCCGGGTCTATCCTGAAGGAAAAAAACGTTTTTTTTATTAAAAAAGTAAAGCAAAAGTATAACTGCAATGAACATAGGTGATAGTAAAAGTATAAGAATGATTGCTACTAAAAAATCAAAAAACGGTTTAAAAATATTTTTATACATCGCCGAAAAACAAATCCGAAATTATATAATTTCGGATTTGATATTTTTAAAGTTAAATATTAATCTTTCTAAGTCTCTTTTCGTAAAAAATAATAAGTGACAACCCAATTATGATTAACATTGGAAGATAATCATCAATAGGAACAGTGGGCTCTCCCGGGTTACCAGGTCCTTCTTCATGCTCTCCGGGTGCCGGAACTCCGAGTGATGCGGACTGATCAGCCTCAGCAGTAGATTGCTGATTGACAGTAGATTTGTTGTTGTTATCAAAGACATTGTCTTGGAACTGAGCGAACGACATCACGCTAAAAGTTACATATAGTAAGGTAAAATACTTTCTCATTGGTAGTTTAAAACTAAGCATAATTTTCAAGTTGTAAAGATATAAAAAATTAAGAAATTTTTATGATCCTAATGTTAATTAATATTAATGATTGTCTATTTGACTATTTTACTTTATAATCTTTCTAGTTTTGACATTTCCATCGTTTTCAGCTTTGATGATGTAAATCCCGGAGATTACAGTACTCACATCCAGACGGTATTCTTTCTGGGAAGTATTTTTAACCATAATCAATTTCCCTCCGCCATCATACAATTCTACCGCACCCAGCTTCCTGGAGGATCTTATAACAAATGATTCGCCGTCTCTATAAACCTGAAAATCCGATATCTTACCGCCATCTGTCCCAAGAATTTCTTTGTTTTTATAAACAATCTCGAAGCGCGATTCGTCGGTTCCTTTAATGGCATTAAAGATATAATCCTCGGTTGAAAGATCTGTGTACTTATTGTTAACTTTATCGTACAGATAAATTTTCTGATTATATTCAAAAACACCTTCTTTATTACCTAGTCGTATCGTATAATTTCCGTTCAAAGAAAATTTGGCACCCAGCGGAATAATATCATCTGTACTGAAGGGATTATTTCTTGCCTGAATCTGAAGACGTTGCGTATTCAGTTTAGAGTAGAAAGAATCATCGCCTAGAGCCAGAAGATCTGCGTCATAATTTTCGTCATAATTATTAGTCGCACCAGTGATGTGAGCCAAGAGAATGGTGCTCACCACATTGCTCGGAGAAACC
>Ga0308156_1001462_pt1 | contig 27529 bp, 26 predicted proteins | sample PhyAR2_FD_201041 | JGI IMG/M metagenome (GOLD analysis project Ga0308156, IMG submission 201041) | Phyllosphere microbial communities from UC Gill Tract Community Farm, Albany, California, United States - DLSL A.R2 | ecosystem: Host-associated > Plants > Phyllosphere > Unclassified | place: USA... | reverse complement strand
GTAGCGATGTCACTCAATACCAGACCGAGAAAAGCTCTTGATTGGCATACGCCCTTGGAGAAATTTGTTCAGTTAGTTGATTATCATCAGGCTTTTAAATCTGTCGCACCTCATGTTTGAATCCGCCAGGTTATGCAAATTATTCTTATGCTAAATAAAAAAGAGGGTTATCATGTTTTCATTATTTACCGGGAAACTTAGCAGTGTTTTAACAACTGTATTTCAAGGACTGACTCAAGCTGTGGGCAAAATTGTTGATGCTGTAGTAACAGCAGCTGAAACAATTACTGATGTTGTGGTCGACTCAGTCGTTACACCTGTGGTTGACGTTTTAGACCATGTTCCTGTTTTAGGTGATGTTGTAGGTTCAGTCAATGGCCTTGTTACATCTACAACTGATAATTTATTCGATACACTTCATAATACCGCTGAAAACATTACTTCTGGCGATCTTGCTGAAACTGTTGGCGATCTTGTCACAGACACCACTGGTTTAGTGACTAACTTAGTGACTGACACAGCTTCTACACTTGATTCAATTTCAACAACACTGGTCGATGCTGCTCAAGACATTCCTGTAGTCGGTGAAGTGGTTGAATCTGTTTCTCATCTTGTGACTTCAACTTTAGAAAATGTTTCTACAACTGCTGAAAATCTGTATGGCAACCTTGTTGAAGGTGATTTACTGGGTGCTGTAACCGATTTACTTTCTGATACAACATCTGTAGCGGGTAATCTGGTAACTGACGTATCTACAACTGTAGGTGATGTTCTTGACAGCACTGACGTTGTTACAAACTACGTGACTCAAGTGCCTGTACTTGGTGGTGTAATTGCGGGTGTTCTAGATTCTGTAGACAACGTTGTAGATACCGTTGGTGACGTGGGCCAGTATGTTGCTGACGTTGATCCAGTTCAATTGGTCAGCGATCTTCTTAATGCACCAGCGGAAACACTAGGTACAGTTGTTGTTGATGTTGCAGTTGTTGTTGATGTTGCAGGTGTTGTTGCCGATCTTGCTGACGACCTTAACCCATTGGTTGCTTCTACTGCTTCAACACCAGTATTGGGTGCAGTAGTTGAAACTGTAACTGATGCAGTAGATTTAGTTTCAGGTACAGTTGCATCTGTAGGCACAGGCTTACAAGGCTTTAATGCACTTGATGAATTGATTAACAGCACTCTTTCTCCTGTTTAATAACTTAAATTTTACATGAGAAAAAAAGGCCCTAGTTCATAGGGTCTTTTTTATTGTCGTAATCGAATAAATCGAGCAGGATTTCCTGCAACAACATGCTGCGAGTCGATATTTTTAGTCACCATACTGTTCATGCCTACAACTGCATGCGCACCAATTGTCACGCCATCTTTCACCCCTACATGCGCTCCAAGCCAGACATCCTTTTCAATACAAATGCCCTGTGATCTTACTGGTTGTTGATAAATGGGTTGATCAAAACTCATACCATGATCAAAGGCATATAAATGACAATACGCCGCAAGACGCACTTGATCACCTAACGAAATACCGACCCGTCCACCATCTAATATGCAATGATGGTTAATGGCAACTTCAGATCCAATATACAATGGACCATGCAATACACAATCGGCTGCAATAAAACTGTTATCGCCGATGATAATTTTTCGACCCGGCTCGGCAAAAATATGTGCAAGTGGCGATATGAAGCAGTTTTGACCAATTTCAACCGTTTCCATATCCATCAGATAAGCCTGATAGTCACGTTGCCATTCATCAGCCCATTCCCGATGTTTGGGTTTTAAAGTCCAGTACAACCATGGCATGTAATTCAAACGGTGTTTGTGCTGCTCTCGATATTTGAGTAAAGGATCATTATTCATCTTGCGGTTGTATTCTCTTTAATTTCTCTCGCCCCCGAGTGACATGATTAATCTTGAGCGATAATGGCTCAATCTGATCAATTTCGACATCAGCCTCTACGATTACACCCTCAGCTGTAAAGTTGCTGGTATACACAATTTGATGTTGTTTTAGTTCATATTCAAGAATCGACCATTCATTGAAATGACAATTAAAGTGAACAGATTCTTTATGGATAAGCGGTTTTTTCTCTGCACGTGACAAGCATTGCCCCGCACAGCCACCATAAGCACGCACCAGCCCACCTGTACCGAGCTTGATGCCACCAAACCAACGGTTGACGATTACCAGAATATTCGTCAGCTCATTTCCTTCAATTGTCGCCAGAATCGGACGACCTGCTGTACCGGAAGGTTCTCCGTTATCATTAAAACGTAATTGATTACCGATCTTCCATGCCCAGCATTGATGTGCCGTCGAGTGATCGTAATATTGATCCAAATATGCTTTGATCTGATGCTCGGTCTCTACAGGAATAGCGATTGCCTGAAAGCGACTTTTTTTTATTTCCTCTTCATATGAAACAACTTCGCTAATCGTAAACGCCATATTACCCATCACACACTGTACAAGACCGAAATTATACGCAATTTCTAGATATAATTTCGATAGAAAAAAGCCCCGATCAGTGTCGGGGCTTTTTTACTTAACGCTCTCGCAGCGCTTCTTTCGCTTTGTTAAATGGTTTTAACAAGTAGTCCATAATGGTTTTTTGTCCGGTTTTGATATCAACCGTGGCCACCATACCTGGCGTAATTCCAAATGCCTTACCAGATTTATTGTAAAGTTTATCAGAATCGGTACGAATATAAACACGATAGTAAAACTGATCCTGCTTGACTTCATCACGAATCGTATCTGGTGAAATAAACGTCACCTTACCTTGCATACCACCATAAATCGAATAGTCATAAGCGGTAATTTTAACCAATGCTTCTTGCCCCGGACGAATAAAAGCGATATCACGCGGTAAGATACGCGCTTCAATTAGTAATTTTTCATCCAATGGTACAATGGTCATTAGTTTACCGTTTTGAGGGATGACACCGCCCAAAGTGGTCACTGAAATTTCTTTGACTACACCGCGAACCGGTGCTTTAAATACGGTACGAGATAAAGTATCGGTACGCCCTTTAATCACCTGTTGCTGGGTTTGAACATCGGTATTCGATTTTGAAAGCTCTTCACGTGCCTTTACATAATAACTGCTACGCGCATCATTGATTTTATTTTGTAAATCATTTGCTTCACGCTTTAAACGTAGCACCTCAACCTCACTGGCTGCACCTTTAGCCACTAATGGCTCGGTCATCACCAGTTCTTGTTGAACTAAACGCAAGGCTTGTTGCAAACCCGAAACCGTTTCTTCTAAATTCGAACGACGCGAGTTATAAAGTGCAGTTTCCTCTTGTACCAGTTTTGGCTCCTTTAGCACCTGCTCAGGAAAAGACAACGGTGTTCCATTCACCTCAGCACGCAAACGTGCCGAAGTGGCTTGAGCGGCAACCAAAAGTGATTGCGACTCGCCAACATTGGATTCAAAACGTGTTGGATCTAGGAGTGCAAGTATCTGACCTTTCTCAACAATATCGCCTTCTTTGACATCCAACTTCGTCAAGATACCACCGTCTAGAGATTGAATGACTTGCTCTTTCGATGACGGAATAACTTTTCCTGTACCCGTTGATACTTCTTCAAGCTTAAACAACCACGCCCAGACAATTAGAATCAGTAAGGCAATCCCCACAATCCAGATGACAAAGCTGGCACGAGGTAAAGGTGGCTCTTTATATGAAACATTTAATGAGCGGGATTTTGTTTGTTGTTGATCGCTCATGATTTAATCCCCTGTGCTGGCGCAACTGCTTTAGCCTGAGTTGATTGATTTAAGATTTGATCACGTGGACCATCCATCACGATCTTGCCGTCGTTAATCACAATAATTCGGTCAACAAGTTCAAGTACTGCTCTACGGTGAGTTGCCACCACCAATGTACGATGCGCCAACCATACTTTTAGATGATCGATGAGTTGTTTTTCTGACACATCATCAATAGCAGCCGTAGGCTCGTCGAGTAGTAAAATGTTGGGTTGACGAATGAGTAAACGTGAAAGTAACAATGCCTGACGCTGACCACCCGAAAAACCAATTCCACCCTCTAAGATAAGATGATCGAGACCTTCTTTTTTCTCTTCTACAAAGGCCAAAGCACCTGTTACACGTAATGCCTTGATGATATCTTCATCGTTGGCCAAAGGAGCACCTAGCGTCAAGTTTTCACGTATCGTGCCATAAAACAAGTTGGCGTTTTGGTTTAAGAGCCCCATATCACGACGCACATCTGCCGGATCAATCATTGAAAGTTCAAGATCATCCAACGTAATTTTTCCATTGACCGGAAATTGCATACCAGACAAAAGCTGTAGCAAGGTCGATTTACCTGCTCCATTACGTCCTAAAATGGCAACTTTTTCACCTGCCTTAATTTTTAATCTTGAAATAGTGAGGTTTGGTTTGTTATCTTCTGGATCATATTGAAACACCACATTGCTCAACTCATAATCGCCATGAATCACTGGCTTATGCACCAAATGGGCACGATCTGGTTGATCCACGGATTTTTTCATGAGTTCATCAAGGCTGCTTTTGGCCACTTTGGCCTGCTGTAAACGACCTAAAACCCCAGTAATATTCGAAATAGGCCCCAACATACGTGAAGATAGAATCGAACACGCAACTAACGCACCCGTGGTCATATCACCATCCATGACGGCAAAACAACCCACCAAGATCACCAAGGCATAAGTTAGCCCCTGCAATTTTTGTGTCCAAGCAGATAGCACCCCTACAATTTTACGCTGCTGCATACTGTAATCTGCAGACAGTTCGTTCATGTGGTTCCACTGATTTTGAAAGCGCGATTCTGCACGTAGCAGCTTGATATCTTCAATGCCTTGTACGGCTTCAACCAAAATAGCATTACGAATCGCAGATTCTCGCATACCTTCTTTAGCCAGTTTAGCGAGCTGCTTTTGCGCCAAAATACCCGGCAAAATCATGAGCGGTACAATAACCACAACCACCCAAAATACATGACCGCCAATCATCCACATGATCACCAAAAACAGAATAAAAAATGGTAAATCAGCAATCGCTGTAATGGTCGTCGACGTCACCAGCTCTCGAACACCTTCTAATTCACGAATTTGCGAAATAAAGGTGCCTGTCGATTTAGAGCGTTCTTTATTTTTAATACGAAGTGCATGACCAAATACACGATCAGAAATTTTAAGGTCTGCCCGCTTCCCAATAATATCCGACAAGTAGATACGGCTGACGCGTAAAATAAACTCAAAGATTGCAGCAATAAACACACCGCCAGCCAGCACCCAAAGTGTTGGGATCGACTGGGAAGGCACGACACGATCATATACCTGCATCGAAAATACAACCGTTGCAAGCGCCAAAATATTTGCAATTAAGGATGCAAACATAATGTCGATATATCGCTTCCAGTCCTTGAGCACAATTGACCAGAACCAGCTCGCCTCATAAGGTTTAATGTATTCATCAACACGCGCATCGGCAATCGATGCCTCTGGTCGTAATATATAGATATTTTTGACCATTCCTTTTAGGCTTTCGATTGCAAAACTTTGTGATAGACCATGATCACCACTGAGCTGAATGCTCACATTCCCCTGCGCATCCGCCTTGTCAATCACACCAATCTGACCATCTTTAAACTCTGCAATCACAGGTAGATGCCATGGATTGATCAAGTCCAAATCAAATTTAGCAATGCGCAGGCTCAGTCCTATCTGCCTACATATCAAAGATAAAACTTCTTCAGGATTATGGTTTTGATTCCAGTCAAGTTGCAACCGAATGCGCTCTTCGGAAGACTCGATCCGATAGTGACGTGCAATGGTCAGTACAGCCTGCAACCATGGTTGATATTGAAATGTTTTTGTCATGGTTGCACCTCAAAGCCTTGAATTGAAATATTGTTGAGGCCGTAGGCATCTCGTGTTTTTCCAGTGGTTGAAATATACTGAACAAGACCTGAATAAATGTCATAGCGTGCATTCTCAAGTTCATTGGCAGACGCGTGAATCGCTTGCTCGGCATTTAATAAATCAAGCGCAGATCGTGTACCGAGCTTGTATTGTTCTTGATAAAGTTCTCGAGTTTTCACTGCCGTAATTTCACGTGCACGTAACACCTTAATTTGCTCTTGTTTATTTTCGATATTTTCACGTGTAATTTTGACATTATCCATGACATCTAAATAAACCGAGTTGACTTTAGATTTTGCGGCTGCTTCTGCAAAGCCCGCAGAACGGATTTGAGCCGAAATTGCCCCACCCTGATATAGTTTAGTATTGGCCTCTAAAGCAACCGAACTATAAAATCCGTCATCTTTATTGTTATTTGGATTGGTACCATTTAATGCCTGACTCACCGAGCCGACTAAAGAAAGCGTAGGATAACGACTTAAATTTGTTCTTTTTTTATCTGCTTTGGCAATCTCTACTTCAGCCTGTGCGGCCAACATATTTGGAATCACATTAAAATCTGGCTCTTTATACAAATCTGACACTTCAACTAAATTTTCGGGAATCATCCATGATTTCCCCATAGAATCAAAGCCAAGTAAAACAGTCAGTCGTTGCTGATTTTGACGCAATAACGAACGCTGCGCGATCAGCGCCGATTGAGCCGATTCAACATAAGAGCGTGCCTGAACCGGATCTGCCTGGCTACTGATCCCCGCTTGCGCTCTTAGTTCAGTAATTCCCAAGATTCGCTGTAAACCTTTTACTTGCTGCTCTGCAATTTCTACCAGTTTTTTATAACGTTCAATATTAACGATGGTTGCGGCTGTTTCAGTTGCGATTGAATCAATGCTCACCAATACATTTGCTTGTTGTAGCTGCAAACGTGCTTCTTGCGAGGTCACATTGGATTTAACTTGACCAAAGTCATAAAGCAATTGTGAGGCACTAATCGTAAACATTTGACGACCGCGCTGTTCAGACGACGCCAGATTACCGCCGGTCGAAATACCACCACTGATTTGTGGATAATACTGCGATTTTGCTACATCAATATTTGAGTTTTGCGCTGCCATGGTTGAAATGGCCTGACCAATTGAAGGGTTTCGCTTCACTGCGATTTGGACTGCATCGACCAGATTAATTTCACTGAGCCTCGACTCGACCGGACCAGTGTTTGCATCAGGTGCGATAGCGCCATAGGTAACTTGAGGCAATCCCTGCACAATAATCGGATCTAACTTTACAGTTTGAAACTTTTGTATTTGAACTGTCTTGTAGTCATCGTTTGGTTTAGATTTAAATAATCCGCTGATCTTGTCTTTTAAGTGAAAACCAGATGAATCGGAAGGCGCTGCGAATACCGAAGAGGTCACCATCGAAATCGAACTGCATAGCAGCAAGACTTTCAATATTGTGACCTTTTTCCCCGTTTCACTCATATGAGAAATTGATTTTGGTCGATGCATAGTAGATATTTTTATGGTTAAACGGCAGTAAAATTTTCACACATTTTTATCACAAAAAATTGCATTATGCTAAACAAATCACATGTTTTAGATAGATTTTTTCTTATTATGAAAAAATCCGGTAGCAATGCGTAACAATTGTATCGTTACTTAATTGTACCGGACTGAATTAAACCAATTACTTTAATTCATACGCAAAAATTAAACCGTAAAGTCATCACCCAAATAAACTTTACGTACTTGCTCATTTTCTAGAATTTCTTGTGGTGTACCCTCGGCAATGACTGCGCCCTCACTAACAATATATGCATGTTCACAAATAGCCAGTGTTTCACGTACGTTATGATCCGTAATCAAGACACCAATGCCTCGATCTTTTAAATTTCGAATAATATCTTTGATATCTCCAACAGAAATTGGATCGACACCTGCAAACGGTTCATCGAGGAGCATAAATTTTGGATCGGCTGCTAAGGCACGCGCGATCTCGGCACGGCGACGCTCACCACCCGAGACACTCATGCCCAAAGAATCTTTGATGTGGGTAATCTTGAAATCATTTAACAGCGCTTGAAGTCGTTGCTGACGCTGTTGTTTATTCAAATCTTTGCGTGTTTCCAAAATTGCCATAATGTTTTCAGAAATAGTCAGCTTTCTAAAAATGGAGGCCTCTTGAGGCAAATACCCAATCCCTTTGCGCGCGCGCTCATGCATTGCAAGATCTGACAGGTCAAGATCATCGAGATGGATTTCACCTTTATCCATGCGAACCAAGCCCACCACCATATAGAAACTTGTGGTTTTACCGGCACCGTTTGGCCCCAACAAACCGACAATTTGCCCGCTTTCCATTGTAAAGGACACATCCTTCACCACCCAGCGTTTACTGTAGTTTTTTGCAAGGTGCTTAATACACAAAGTTTGCAGTTTATCCAAAGCTTGCTCCATTAGTCACGTGCCCCCGGAAAACTTTTAGAGGCAGATGGTGGAATCACTAACTGCACACGATTCGAGCCTGAACCTTGGGCCTCGATATCACCTTTATTCATGCTGTAACGAAGCGTATTACCACGCACACTGGCCCCGTCCTGATTCAGATAAGCATTACCCGTTAAAGTAATAATGCCAGTTTCGGCGTTGTAGACAATCTTTTGTGCTTCGCCGCGCGCAATTCCTTTTTGAGCACTGATCTGCTGTTGAAATTTTGCTGGACGGCCTGTTGCATTTACAGTTTGTAACTGGCGCTGTGAATTCAGCTGACCCACAATCGAATCTGCCTGTAGCTTCATGGTGCCCTGCTCAATCACAACATTGCCCGTATAGGTCGTGACACCTGTTTTTTCATTATAGGTGGCTCGATCTGCAACCAAAGAAATAGGCTGGTTACGATCTGACGGCAAGGCAAACACGCTGCTACAGGAAATTCCCAGTACGGCGACAGATACACCTTTTTTAAGGAAAGCTGAAGAGCAAAAAAAGTTAAGAATTTGGCGCATACTTTCCTCGAATATTAAAAAACTCGTACTGACCCGTGTTTAAATTTGCTTTTAACCCATTACTGATAAAAGACGATTGTGCTGAGTCAACATTCACTTGATGTGAAGTCTCAATCAGTTTTGTATCTGGATAAGTCGTTAGCTCATCAGTTTTAAATTCAATTTTACCTTGGTCAGATAACTTTGTGGCGACAACCTGATCTGACAGCACCACTTTTGCATTGTCATTGTAGCCGTGTGCATATTTTGAAAAAAAGGTAGAATCGACGCTACCGTTTTTATAGGTCGAAGCATTCAAATTTTCAAGTTTAGAGGTTTGGTTTTGCATGTTCTGCTCTAACCGATCCACCTTGGCACGAATATACAGATGACCTTGGTCGTCGGTTTGAGTGAGATAAACACCTTCCGCAGAATAAGTCATATTTCTTGCCGAATCGACATCGAGTTTTTTTGCTTTGCCACTGTAATAGTAATAGCCACCACTTACAGACGCGATGACAACAGCAGCAATATAAAGCGCTTTAGTATCCATGAACGGTGTGTCTGACCTGTATCACTCTATAAGATATTAATGGGGTACACTGAGATATTTTGCAAGAAGTTCTTCGTAAACTCCTTTTGCATTCAGTAACATATCACAAACTTCACGTACTGCACCACGCCCGCCCATCGCCTGAGTAACCAAATGCGCACGGCGTCTTACCTCTACATGACCATTGGGTACGGTGACACACATTCCTGCAATAGAAAAAGCAGACAAATCAGGCCAGTCATCGCCCATGTATAAACAATCTTCCGGTAACAATTCAAACTGTGCGCACGCTTCTTTGAGTGCAACACCTTTATCTTCACGTCCTTGAAAAACCAGATCAACACCTAGATCAGACATGCGTTTTTCAACGATATGACTCTTACGACCGGTAATAATGATCACCTTTAAGCCTGCCTGCTGGACTAATTTCATCCCCAGACCATCACGGATATCAAAGGATTTAATTTCATCGCCCGTGTTGGTGAGCGTAACAAAACCATCGCTTAAGATGCCATCTACATCGAGCACCAATGCTTGAATATGTCGTGCTTGCTCAAGTAATGCAAAAGATGCCATGTTTAATTTACCCCTGCTTGAATCAGATCATGCATGCTGATGACACCAATGACTTTATTTTGATCATCGACCACCACAAATTGACTGATCTTTCTTTCATTTAACTGCTGTAATGCTTCAACTGCTCTTGCTTCTTGCGAAATTGTAGCAGGATGCGTAATCATGACATCTTGAACAGGTAAATTCACATCAAAACCTTGTTGTTTATCAATTAAACGGCGCAAATCTCCATCAGTAAAGATGCCCATTAAGCGATCTTGATCATCTACAACGGTTGTAAGTCCCAAGCGCTTATTGGAAATTTCGTAAAGCACTTGATTCATTGGCGTGGTGGGTGACACTTTTGGAAGTTCATCTGCGGTATGCATTAAGTGCTTTACATGCAACAGCAAACGCTTGCCTAATGCACCAGCCGGATGCGAACGTGCAAAATCATCTGCGGTAAAACCACGCGCCTCAAGTAACGCAACAGCGAGCGCATCACCAAGTACCAGCGTTGCCGTAGTACTTGAGGTAGGCGCCAAACCTAGCGGGCATGCCTCATCCGATTCGCCTAAAGTCAAAGCAACATCCGCATTTTGCGGCATTGGTCCTTTATCATCACGACTCATGGTAATCAACGGCACTTCAAGATGCTTAATCAGTGGCATCAGCATCATGATTTCGTCACTTTTACCTGAGTTCGAAATCGCAATCAGCACATCGCCACGTACCAGCATTCCTAAATCACCATGCCCCGCTTCACCTGGATGCATAAAAAATGATGGCGTTCCTGTTGAGGCAAATGTTGCTGCCATTTTACGACCAATATGTCCCGACTTTCCCATCCCCATAATCACAACACGGCCTTTACACTGCAAGATAATTTCACAGGCCTGATTGAATCGCGTATCGATTTGTTTAGCCAACACATCAAGTGCATGCTGTTCAATAGCGATCGTTTCGAATGCGATTTTTTTAAAATCGGTGGTCATGGTCATAAAAATAGCTCGAATAACTTCAACTTAAGTGCAAATTGCAGCTTAGTCTTTGACGCAAAAAATTTGCGTTATTCTAACATAGCTCTGATCAAGACACGTTTTTAAATGTACAAGTTTTCACAAGCTTAGAAATTTGAGTGATAAAACTTTGTTAAAAATCTTGCTTACGTTATGATGTAACACTGTTTTTGGTGAGTTTTGAAGACCTTTATGCAACCATTTGTTTTATACAACTCAGAGCAACGTAAGAAAGTTGAATTTGTTCCGCGCAGACCCGGTCAGATTGACATGTATGTCTGTGGTATGACGGTCTATGATTATTGTCATATTGGACATGCTCGAGTAATGGTTGCATTTGACTACATTATCCGCTTTTTACGTAGTCAGGGCTGGAACGTTCGTTATATCCGTAACATCACCGATATTGATGACAAAATCATCAAGCGTGCGAATGAAAATAATGAATCAATTCAGAAATTAACTGCCCGTTTCATCGATGCAATGAATCAAGATGCAGCGCAACTGGGCTGTGCCGAGCCGGATGAGTCACCAAAAGCGACTGAATATATAGACCAAATGCAGGCCATGATCAGTACTTTGGTCGATAAAGGTACAGCATATCCAGCGACCAATGGTGACGTATATTTTGAAGTAAACAAGTTTGAAAAATACGGACGTTTGTCTGGTCGTAAGCTTGAAGACATGCAAGCGGGTGCAAGTGAACGCGTCGATGTTGAAGTCGAGAAAAAGCATCCTTTTGACTTCGTACTTTGGAAACATGCCAAAGAAAATGAGCCCTCGTGGGCTTCACCATGGGGTAATGGGCGCCCAGGTTGGCATATCGAATGTTCCGCAATGTCGACATGCTGCCTAGGCAATCACTTTGATATTCACGGCGGCGGCTCAGACTTAACATTTCCGCACCATGAAAATGAGATTGCGCAAAGTGAGGCTTCAACCGGCGAGCAGTATGTCAATTACTGGATGCATGTTGGCTTTATCAATGTTGACGGCGAAAAGATGTCTAAGTCTTTGGGTAACTTCTTTACTATTCGCGATGTTATGGATAAGTTTCACCCTGAAGTGATTCGCTACTTTATTGTGTCATCGCACTATCGTAGCCCAGTCAATTTTTCAGATACCGCACTCAAAGAGGCGAAAACTGCATTAAGTCGTTTTTACCATGCATTTAAAGCTTATGAACAAGTGTTTGGTCAAACCAAGACCTCTCATTTAGAGCAAACATATATAGAGCGCTTCAATACGGCTATGCGCGATGATTTCAACACGCCTGAAGCCATGGCCGTATTGTTTGAATTGATTCGTGAGCTAAATCGTGCGGTCAAAGAACAGCAACCTGAACTAGCAACAACACTTTATTCAACGCTTCGTGCTTTGACCGATATCTTAGGATTGGTACAGCATAATGTGGATGATTTCTTGAAATCTACTATTGGACACGAAGATTCTGGACTTTCGGATAGCGAGATTGAAACGCTGATTCAACAACGAGCGGACGCGAAAAAAGCCAAAGACTTTACTGGTGCAGATGCAATTCGCAAGTCACTACTCGATAGTGGAATCGTTTTAGAAGATACACGCCAAGGAACTGTGTGGCGCCGTGCTGATTAATTCAGCAATTCGTGTTTTGATGTATTGACAGCCAAGACAAACTGTCTATAATGCATCACACATTGCGGGAATAGCTCAGTTGGTAGAGCACAACCTTGCCAAGGTTGGGGTCGCGAGTTCGAGTCTCGTTTCCCGCTCCAAAATTTTGAAATTTGGATTTACAGGTCATATAACATTCAATGTTGTATGACTTTTTTTTGTCTAAGAAATTTTGTATATGCACTAATAATAAAAGTGCTGCAAAGTTGGCTTAAAAGAGCCGAGTTAATTTCCATAATACAAAGTAAGAATTTGGCAGCACTTCATCCATAAATAGTATTTCTTAATAGACTATCTTGTAAAATTATAAGCGACCAAATCATGAGTGTTTCAGTGAATAACTTTGTTCAATGATAAAATAATAAAGTGATATGGATTCAGAATACAGAAAAGATTGAGTTAGCATCATCTGATCTAGAAAAAAGAAAAATTTAGCAATAAAAAAAGCACCCGAAAGTGCTTTTTTAAATTATTACTACTTATTGAGCAATAATATTAACAGCGCTTGGACCTTTCTGGCCTTCAACGATGCTGAATGATACACGCTGACCTTCATGAAGCGTTTTGAAACCTGAGCTTGCAATCTCTTTGAAATGTGCAAAAACGTCAGGGCCTGAATCTGGTTGAATAAAGCCAAAACCTTTAGTTTCGTTAAACCATTTAACGGTTCCAGTTACTGTGTTAGACATAATCTTACCTATATTTTTAATAGTAAATTGCCAAATAAAATTTGACCGATATAACTTTGAAAATTTAACAAATTAAGCTCAAGAATCTAAAAAACGGAGGATTATGAATAAAACTTCGATACTTTAAAAGGTTTAACTAATTGTGTCATTTCTCTAGTTAGACTCTATAATACCTTAAAACCAAAGCTAAGTATATATTTTTTTAATAAATATATACTTACAAAAGTAAAAACCAAATAATCAAAACCTGATAAGAATTAGAATCTTAAAAAAATGCCAAGAAAATTTATTTTTTAATCATGTTGTCATTTATATGCTATAGTTGAATCTCACGATACATTACTTTTATATTTATTTTCTGATGTTTTTTTATTTTCCAAAATCGGAATCTTAAATTAAAAAATAGTACTATTACTCCCTTCCCTATTTTAATTCACTAGTTAAGTTTTAAATACTTCAATTGAAATAAAATTTATTTATTTTAATAAATTAATTAATCTCAATTTAGGCCAAAAGGATATCCTATGTCTAAGTCCAAAATGATTAATTATAAAATCACGATTCAAGATGCAAATGATTCCATCAGAAAAATTATTAAAGTAAAGGATATACAATTTAATGAGGAACTACTTCATGAAACGAATGAATGGCTATGGGTTTTTGAAGACAGTAATGAATTCTGTCCATTTGAACTCTGGAGTTTTATGGATCGATTAAAGGTAAATGATGGACTTATTTTTAATCATAAAATATATAAAGTAATCGATGTGCTTAAAATGAATAAAATAAGATACATATAATCAAAAAAAGCTCGTTTGATGAGCTTTTTTTGATTAATGTTTTGAATAATAAGGCTATTATTTAGTGCTTGATATTTTTACAGCAGTACCAGGCTCATGGTTGTTCAATGCGAGCCATAATACTTTACTGCTATCTAAACGCCCTTTGGTCATTACTCGTGCAATGTCTACCTCAAAATTTTGCAAAACATTATTTGCATAATAAACGAGATTAAACATTGATTCTGTTTCAATGGCTTGTTTAGTTATCATCGTATTCAACTTTCACTATTTTTCATATAGAAAAATTAGATTGTAATTTATAGAGCTTATTAAATTCGGTGTAGAAAGATTTTCCATCTAAATTTAATGTTAACACAATACCAGACTCTAACTCGACTTGCTTCGTCACCTCAACCAAGGTTTGACCATGCAAGTTACTTTGAACTTTTTTTAGTGGCACGATATTCACTCGAATAATCTCGCCATTCACCGCTTTGGCTGTCGTCCAGCCATTCATAATATTCATTATAAAACCCATATTTATGAGCTTTTGTAATCAGAAAAGATTAAATTACATGTATCCAATTGGATAGTGATAAGTTAAAGGCATCTCGCCTAAGATCTATAACAGTTACATCAGCTTTAGTGACACATAAGTGTCGATTGATCATCTTTAGTTTGATTCTATGTAGCAGCCCGGTTTGCTCGGACCGCTACTCACCGGTATACTTTTAAAGCACACAATGCGTTAAAGATTTGAATTCGTATAAAATATTAATTACTTTTATAAAATTTGGGAACGCAAGTCCATTAACAACTCAAATCTACTTGTTCTGAATCGGAACAATTTTCGGCTATGCTCATAGTAACACCATTTTTCTCTAACACCTAATTTAAATAGATTGCTGATAGAGCGTATATCAGTTTTCGACATGGTTTTTTAATTTGAATAGAATATACAGGCGACTTAAGAGAATTTTTGTTTCGAAGATTTTTTATCATATTTATCTTTTATAAGCATATAAAGTTTCTTAAACAAGCTCCTGTAGTTATCAGCAATGATACTATTTTGTTCAGCAAGTTCAGTTATATATAAAATGGCTTGTCTTAATTTTTCATTTTCCAACTTTAGTTCTTGATACTCAGCTTTTAGAACATCGTAGTGCTCTTCAAGTTCTTGTCTAGTGAAGTCATTAAGTTTAGGCTGAGTTTCCATTTTTTGTATCCTTTATTTCATTTTAGGATAACAGACATTCATTAAAAAAAAGTAAAGATTCGTATGATCGGTCAAGACTAAAAGATCTGATTTCTCGTTTCTACTACATCCGCTTTAAAAGTTAAGCTCAAGGCGCTGATATAAAGTAAAAAGTATTCGTTTTTTAAACTTTTACTTTTCCAATCTGCCTTAAGTACGCTGTTGTCATAAGCTTGAGGTGATATCTCAACTCTTGCTCAACTTGATGAGTGACCTGATTTTCTAAAACCCGTCTAATCGACCCCATAATTACACTTAAAATAATTTCAGCCACAATAAGATTTTCATCAAAATGAAGATCTGATGCTGTTTCCAATAGACTCGCGATTGCCTTTAAAATTCGATCATTCATCTGTTTAGAAAGTTCAATCCCCCCTCTTTCGCCTGATATGGCATATAAAGCTTTTGATTGCTCAGGATCACTGAGTTTGGCTGTTAATATCTGATCAACCAGTGCATTCATGATTGTTTCCACCGTGCCGTACTTACACTCCAGACAAAGCTGCTCAATCTGCTGTGCAACGCTATCTAGATGTCGCTGCAGTACGGCAGCCAGAAGCGAATCACGATTCGGATAGTACTGATAAATACTCCCCACCGACACTTCTGCTCGCTCAGCAATACGTGTCGTGTTACAGCGAACAATACCTTCTTTAAGTAAAACCTGAATGGTTGCTTCATGAAGTACATCTATAGTTGCAGCAGAACGAGCCTGAACTGGTGATTTACGTGGCATTAGAGGATGTTTAATGTTAGGCATAAAACGTAAATTCTAAATATGAAGGTTTCTTCATAAACTTTATCTGTAACGAATATCCAAGTAAAGTTAGAGGAAATAAAATGTCACGTATAGTAGATATCTTAGACACTTATAAGCTCGCAGACAAAGAAGTAAATAGAATGGGATATGGTGCCATGCAACTGGCAGGACACCATGCATTTGGCCCACCCAAGGATAGATTTCAGGCTATAAATGTATTGCGAACAGCGCTAGATCTCGGCATCAACCATATCGATACCAGTGATTTCTACGGCCCACACATTACCAACCAAATTATCAAAGAAGCACTGTCTGCAATTGCAAATGATTTAGGCGCGAGTCCCAAACAGGTAGCTTTAGCTTGGCTTTTAAAGCGCTCATCTAATATTTTGTTAATTCCAGGAACCTCATCTATCGCACATCTCAAAGAAAATATTGCTGCCTCTCAACTGGTTTTATCTGACGAAATCTTTGATTCTCTAAATGCTTTAGTAGATGCCTAAAGGCTAAACGAGATACGACGATCGCTCATCAATTGCTCAAAATACCAGATCAAGCCATCCCTAAATTCTGGTATTTTGGGCATCTTTTAAGCTTCGGTATGTGATGTTCTACTACTTGAATAGATAAAGTAAAGCGCTATACCCAGACAAATTAATGCCGCGAATCGTTCAATAGAAAAAGGCAAGGCTTCATTATTCAACCAGCCAAAATTGTCGATCAATATACTCATGAGCAACTGACCGAAAATCACAGCAACTGTTGCAACAGCTGTCCCGATACGCTGTACAGCCAGCACCATAACAACAATATATGGCACACCACAAAAAGCACCTAATAATTGCCATTTAGGTACATCAAGCAAAATCAGTGAATGTTTGGGTTCGAAATAAAAAATTAAGGAGCAGCAACTTTTTTATCGTAATACACGGGCAATTACACCCACCGAATCGGGTCATTTATTTTATGAATATGCCAAGCGTATTCTGGATCAGTTTGACGAAGCCCAAGAAGCCTTACAAGATAAGACTGTTGAGCCATCTGGTCTCATTCGAATTAATGCACCTGTATTTTTTGGCCAGCGACATATTGCACCGTGGTTAACAGGCCTCTGTAAACGCTATCCAAAACTTTCGATTGAGCTGATTCAAACCGATGAATATATCGATCCATTTAGAGACAGCACCGATCTTGTTTTTCGTATAGGCGTACTCAATGATTCATCTTTACACGCGCGTGTGTTTGGTGCACAGAAATACTATCTGGCGGCATCACCTGAATATTTATCCAGATGCGGGCAACCTCAGCAACCTGCGCAGTTGCTAGAGCATAAAGCGCTTGTTTATAAAGGTTTTGAAGGACCAAATCGCTGGTTAATTAAAGAATCAGACGGCGCATGGACCCAATTATCAGTCCATGCACTGATGACATCGAATAATGCTGAGAGCCTTATGCGTGCAGCACTGGATGGTCTGGGGATTGTCATGTTTCCGGATTGGCTGATTGGAGAAGCGTTAAAATCTGGTGATTTAGTTCAGCTACTTCAACCGCATGAAGTCTCGATTAAATCCCAACCTCAATACATTGCTGCAATTTATCCCAATGCACGTCATCCGCCCCTGAATGTTCGTGCAGTCATCGATTACTTTAGCGAGATTTATGGCACACCACTTTACTGGCAATATTAATCACACGGTGTATTTCAATTGTACTCAGCTCATTTAAGTAAGATGCCATCGCTGTGCTAAGCTACTGACATACAATTCCAGAACCTTCTTTATAGTAATCCGTCGCGGTTTTGAGCTCTGCCAACAATTTGGTTTCATTAAACTGATTTGGCTTTAAATGAACCAGCGCCGGTATGTATTCAGATTTATAAACATTGGGCCAATCGACGCATAAAATCTGGACGCGCTGGGTTTGCGAAGTATTGGGATTATCGAGTAAGTCCATAAAATGACTAATTTGTTTGTCTGATTGTTCAAACTGGGCCTGATAGTTAATTGCTTTTGGCGCCTTTTGTGCTTGAACAGCTTCGGAGCTGTGCATCGGTGCAGAGGCCGAATGCGCTGCGCTCGATACATGATCTGCCGATGTCTTTGGCTCAGGTTCAGGTTGTTCTGGTGAACGATCACATGCAGTAAGCGATAAACTAAGGAGCAAAAGCGCGAGACTATGACGTTTCATCATGATGTGAGTGGCTTAAAAGTTTGAGTATAAGATGACTTTTCATCTAACACTACTCGATTTATAGCAACTTGTTTAAACAACTCTCAATTGATTCATAAAAAAATACCCGCTCGAAGGCGGGTATCTTGTATCAGTTTAGTTTGGTAGAACGTGCCATCACCTGTTCAGGCACATTTTGTTTTAAAATCACTGCAAGTGTTTTTTCATTTTTTGCAGTATCAATGCCATTACTTGCCAATACTGCATTCACATCTTTAGGGCTTAAAGTAAACATGGCGCCAGTCATTGGATCTACAACCAATATTCCAATCAGACCACCAAAAATAATATTACCGAAATACCAGCCATTTAAGCGTGACTTAACTTGCATGGTTTGAGTTTGATATCCATCTTTAGAAAATGAGACTTGATAGTTTTCAGGCTGGAAAAAACCGGCGCTTTTTTTCAGAGTTACAGTCGCAGGAGTTTGTCCCATATGCACTTTTTCACCTTTTTTATTGGTGATCGTGATCGTTGCAATTTCTGGTACGCTTTTAAATGACATCGTTTGGGTTGAACCCGTAATAATGGTTGCACATCCTGTGAACGTTGCAGTGACTGCCAATAAAGACGCAATTAATGTTTTTTTCATTTCAAACTCAATGATTACATGTTGTAAAAATTTAGAAACAAAACTTTACACTTTGTTATTTTATTGTCAATTTTTTCTTTATAATTTCATTGAGTTAGTTGTAATTTTAGGCAAATTGGGCGCTTTAGCCACTCAAAACGATGCTCTAATTCTGGAATGATCAATTAACTAAAGCGCATGGTCACCATCTGAGTTTTAGCAATATTCATTTAATTACGTTGCGGTATTCATTATTGTTTTTTTGATTGTTCTCGATCTAATTTTTATATCTTGATAAAAAAAATAATTTAAGATATTGATTTATAATGTTATTAATAGGTTCTTACGAATCTAAATAGAATCACATCCTCAATATTTTTAAGATTCCTTATTTTTAAACTCCCTGTATGATGGAAAAATCGTCTACTCCATGTCTGCGCCAAAAAATTTTAAAATTTGTCGATACTAACAACCAGATTTTCAATCAGATCTCAATAAATAATCATCGACAAAGGCCAAACTATGACGTATATCGAAGCAAATAAAATAGGGAAATCACGTTATGGCAACAACAGATTCAACCTCTGGCGCTCAGCCCCCCTTTCTTTCTAAGCAAAGAATCATTGCAAAGCCAGATTTTAATCGCTGGCTCGTCCCTCCTGCCGCTCTTGCCATTCATCTGTGTATTGGTATGGCCTATGGATTTTCGGTGTTCTGGCTACCGCTCTCCAAAGCAATTGGAATTGAAGATCCTGTCGCTTGTGCTGCCGATGTCGGCTTTTTTCAGCAATTGTTTATTACCACTTGTGACTGGAAAATCTCGACGCTCGGCTGGATGTATACGCTGTTTTTTGTTTTGCTGGGGAGCTCCGCTGCAATTTGGGGGGGATGGTTAGAGCGCGTTGGCCCACGCAAGGCTGGACTGATTAGTGCGCTGTGCTGGTGCGGTGGTATGCTGATTTCTGCACTCGGCATTCATTTACATCAATTCTGGTTGATGCTTTTAGGATCAGGCGTAATTGGCGGAATTGGCTTGGGTTTGGGTTATATCTCCCCCGTCAGTACACTAATTAAATGGTTCCCCGACCGCCGCGGTTTGGCAACAGGCTTGGCGATTATGGGCTTTGGTGGCGGTGCCATGATTGGTTCACCTCTTGCAGTCGAATTAATGGCACACTTTTCAACACCAACTAATGTGGGCGTGGCAGCGACTTTTGTTTGCATGGCGCTGATCTATTTTGTATTTATGGTTGCGGGTGCACTGACTTACCGAATTCCGGCACAAAACTGGAAACCTGCAGGTTGGGAACCGAGCGCCAAAATGCAGCAAAATGCATTTATTACCAAACAACATGTACATGTTAAAAAGATCTGGGGCATCCCTCAGTTCTGGCTGGTCTGGGCGGTACTCTGCATGAACGTTTCCGCGGGGATTGGCGTGATTGGCATGGCTTCACCCATGCTTCAAGAGGTTTTTGCAGGTCAGTTAATTGGGCTACCTTTAAAATTTTCAGAACTTAGTCAAGATCAGCTCAAAACTATTGCAGCAATCGCTGCCGGCTTCACTGCATTGCTGAGTCTATTTAATATTGGGGGTCGGATTGCGTGGGCCAGTTTATCCGATCGTCTCGGGCGTAAAGCCACCTATAGCGTATTTTTTATTTTAGGTGCGGCTTTATACGCTTTTGTACCGTTTGCAGCGCAAATGGAAAGTAAGCTGCTGTTTGTTGGGGCGATTTGTATCATTATTAGTATGTACGGAGGTGGATTTGCTACAGTTCCGGCTTATCTGGCCGATTTATTCGGCACCCAAATGGTCGGCGCGATTCATGGTCGATTACTCACTGCTTGGGCTACAGCCGGTATTTTAGGGCCTGTGATTGTCAATAACATGCGTGACTATCAACTTGGTTTAGGCCTTGCAGCGAGCCAAGTCTATAACCAGACCATGTTTATTTTGGCAGGCTTATTAATTGTGGGTTTAATTTGTAATCTATGTATTCGTCCGGTCAATCCCAAGTACTTCATGACGCCAGCCGAACTTGAAGCTGAGCAAAAAAGTGCCGAAAAACATCATGAAAATCAGCAGTTACCGAGTGCAGTTCTGACTGAATCGAGCACTACAAGTAATAATCATCTGTTACTAGTCGTTTTGGCATGGCTAGCCGTGGGTATTCCATTACTTTGGGGTATTTATCGCACACTCATCAGCGTTAAAGCTTTTATACAGTAACGCTTAAAACATAAAAAAATCCCGTCAATTCGGGATTTTTTATGCGCTCATGATTAGCTTGCTAGTCGCTTTTGAACCAAGATCGATCCAACAGAATAACCCGCACCAAATGAGCAGATTACGCCATATTCATCTGATTCGACCTCACGACCTGTACGATGCAGCGCAATCATTACTCCCGCAGATGACGTGTTGGCAAATTCATCTAAGATAATAGGTGTGCGCTCAGGTTCAGCATCTTTACCCAATACCAGTTTGGCAATCAGCTGATTCATGTTCAAATTGGCCTGATGCAACCAGAAACGCTTGATCGACTCAGCTTCAATTTGGTTTTTTTCAAGTTGTGTACTGATGATTTTTGCCACCAAAGGACACACTTCCTTAAATACTTTACGGCCATCTTGTCGGAACTGCTTGTCATCACGTACCGCATCTTCGCTTCGATTTAAAAAGCCGAAGTTGTTGCGAATATTATTGGAAAACTGGGTAAACAAATGGATATCTAAAATTTCAAACCCATTTTTAGTTTCGGTGTCCTCAATAATCGATGCCGTAGCAACATCACCGAAAATAAAGTGACAATCGCGTGAACGATAGTCGGTATGGCCTGAAGTAATTTCAACATTGACCAGTAGCACACGGCGCGCGCCAGACTTAATGGCATCATATGCCTGTTTTAAGCCAAACGTTGCCGCCGAACATGCCACATTCATATCATAGGCATATCCTTCGATCCCGAGCGCCGTCTGTATTTCTACAGCAACTGCCGGATAGGCACGCTGCAAATTAGAGCATGCCAAAATCACGACATCGATATCTTCCGGAGCTACCCCCGCATTGGTCATGGCATCCTTTGCTGCCCACACGCCCCATTCGGCTTGAATCGAAAGTTCGTCATCGGTACGTTCTTCAAGACGTGGGCGCAAGCGTGATGGATCAAGTACACCTGATTTTTCAATCACGTAACGGCGCTGAATCCCTGATGCTTTCTCAATAAACTCAGCACTTGAGCCTAAACGCTCTGGCAACTCACCCGCAGCGATTTTCTCAGCATTGTCCTGATTATACTGTTCTACATAGGCATTAAGACTTTCGACCAGTTCTTGATTACTAATCGATTCGGCTGGATGGTACAAACCTGTACCGGTAATACGTACGCCCATGTAAAACTCCTTATGAGAATGCGGGGATTATTGAATTCCTAAACGCTGCCAAGCTTTTTGCAGACGTGATGATGACACTGGCATCTTGGTTTTCATGGGTTGTGAAAACAGTGAGATTCTCAGTTCTTCAACCATAAAATAAATCTCTTTAAGTTCAGGTTTGTGCTTAAACTTAAAGAGCTTATCCATCCAAGGGTCAACATCGGCAATCGCCGACTCATCACGCTTTAAATTATTGGGTAAACGATCTAAACGCATTAATAATGCTTTTAAATAACGCGGATATTCAAGCCAAACCTCTGACCCTTGCGTATACACAAAGTCGCTCAACTGCATTAAATCCAGCTGATCTTCAATATCGTCAATGCTACGACCAAAAATATCGCCATCCAGCATCATCAGTTGACGACGAATGTCTTGCCACTGAACAAAGATATCGGAAATCACTTCTAAAGCTTGTTGTCCATGCGTTAAGAACTGCTGTTTGACTTGTTTGAGCAGTACTTCAAACTCAGCCTTATTGACTGGTAAGGTATCGATGCTGAGCTGAAGTGTCGCATATACCAGCATTTGCTCGAGTTTGGCTTTTTCGCCCAAAGGTGAATAGGCCAAGAAAAGCGATTTGGAAATCTGCTTTTTCAACTGGCGAGTTAAATCACCCAACTGCATATGAATCAGGCGAATCACACCTTCACGATGTTGCTTAATCGCTTCATGCTGATCGTTAAAGGTTTGAATGACCACGCCAGATTCATCTTTTTGCTCGAGTGCAGTAAAAGCTTTAGCAGGTACCAAGGCCTGATACTGCTTTACCACCACACCCGTCACTTTCTGCGATGCTTCAAATACGAAGTTGTCAGGAAATTGTTGAAACTCGCCTTTCAACTGTTTCACCGGACGATGAGTTTCGGTACGACAACGCGCTTTGAGTTCAGCAAGGTCGCGTCCTTTTTCAAGAATACGCCCTTTTTCATCGGTCACCACAATAAACGGCACCAGATACTGTTCAATTCGCTCAGAAGAGAAATCTTTTTCGGTGATCTCTTCGCCACGAAGTGCAAAAGCCAAAAATTTAAAGATATGCTGATTTAAATGGACAGCATCAACTGATTGCATCAGTTTTTTGGCTGTATCGGGAATGGGAACCAAATAACGACGCTTGTCTTTAGGCAAAGATTTAAGCAAAGCTTCGATTAAATCCAGACGCCAACCCGGTATCCCCCAAGACCAACGATTTTCATCCACTTGTGGCAGTGCCTGCACTGGAATTTTAACCGTTGCCCCATCTTCATCATGACTCGGATCGAAACGATAACTGGTGACCAGACGCAGTTCACCATTTTGCAAATAATCCGGAAATTGTTGCGTGGTTGGTCGATCATTTTGCCAGAGCGCATCGTCATCAATAAATAAATAACGGGGCTGTTTGGGTTCAACCGTTGCACGCCAGTCTTCAAAACTACGTCGACTTGCTATTTCGGCAGGAACACGTTCGGCATAAAATTGATAGACTGTTTCTTCATCAACCACTAAATCACGGCGACGCAACTTGTCTTCAACTCGCTCAACTTCTTCGAGCTTAAGTAAATTATGCTTTAAAAATGGTGGCGTGATGCCTAAATTACCAGTCGTGAGCGCATCACGTAGAAAAATTTCACGCGCGGCAGGATGATCGACTTTTTCGAAATTGACCAGCCGCTTTGGCTCTACAATCAGGCCAAACAGCGAAATTTGTGCATAAGCTTGTACCAAGCCTGTTTTTTTCGACCAGTGTGGCTCGTAGTAGTGATATTTCAGTAAATCTCGTGCCGCAAGCAATATCCATTCCGGATCGATTTTGGCCAAAGTTCTTAAATACACCTGTGAGGTTTCGACCATTTCGAAGGCCATGACCCATGCCGTATTCGATTTGTGCAGCGTACTCGCTGGAAACACTTTGGCTTTTTGCTGGCGCACAGCCATATAAATGTTTCGTTCATCGGTTTTATTGGCAATAAACGACAGCAAGCCTGTTAGCAGTGCGCGATGCAAATTTTCATAGGTGGCAGTTTTTTCATTAAAAGATAAATTTAAGCCTTTTGCCAGATCGACCAACTGTGCATGGGTTTGCTTCCACTCGCGCAAACGTAACCAGCTCAGAAAATGCTGACGAGCAAAATGACGACGTTTATTTTCACTCGATGTTTCTGAGCTATTTTTTAAGGTATCCCAGAGTTTAAGATAAAACAAAAAGTCAGAGTCAGCTTCACGAAACAACGCATGTTTCTGATCGGCTTGCACTTGTTTGTCGGCAGGACGCTCACGCGGATCTTGTACCGCGAGGGCACTCACCACCACCAAAATTTCGTTCAACACGCCAAAATGAGAACCGCCGACAATCATACGCGCCAAACGCGGATCGATCGGCATGCGTGCCATGATTTGCCCGACTTGAGTCAGTGTGGCTTTTTGTTCATTAAACGCGCCCAGCTCGACCAACAGCTTGCGTCCGTCATTGACTAGACGATGGTCTGGCGGTTCAATAAAGTCAAATTCTTCAACGCGTCCCAAGCCCAAGCTTTGCATCTGTAAAATAACCGAAGCCAAATTGGTTCGTTTAATTTCAGGCTCAGTAAAAGCCGGACGGCTAGTAAAATCTTCTTCGCTGTATAGACGAATACATACACCCGGCGCAATACGACCACAGCGTCCTTTACGCTGATTTGCTGCGGCTTGTGAAATGGCTTCTATAGGTAAGCGCTGTACACGAGAGCGATAGTTATAGCGCGAAATTCGCGCAAAGCCGCTATCGATGACATAGCGAATATTGGGTACGGTCAGCGCGGTTTCGGCAACGTTGGTCGAAATGATAATTCGACGGCCTTTATTTCCTGGCGTAAAAATCTTTTGTTGTTCGCTTAAACCCAAACGAGCGTATAGCGGCAAAATTTCGGTATGCTTCGGGCCATATTTTTCTAATGTTTCTTGTAACTCTCGAATTTCCTGTTCAGTACTTGAAAAAATCAGGATATCTGCATGCTGTGGATGGCCTTTTTCTTCGGCATCGGCAAAGCATTCTTCGACTGCCTGTACCACTGCACGCGGTAAATTCTCTTCAAAATCATCAAACTCATCGTCATCACTACTGCCAATACTTAGCTCAGAAATTGGGCGATAACGGACTTCAACCGGAAAGCTTCGACCTTCCACTTCAAAAATGGGTGCATGATTAAAATAAGCACTAAAACGGTTTACATCTAGCGTTGCCGAAGTAATGATGACTTTTAGATCAGGGCGTTTACTCAAAATTTGTTTGAGATAACCCATAATAAAGTCGATATTCAATGAACGCTCATGCGCTTCATCGATGATGATGGTGTCGTATTTATTTAAAAAGCGGTCATGTCCTAACTCAGCCAGTAAGATACCGTCCGTCATGAGGCGCACGATGGAATCATTCGAACCTTGCTCATTAAAGCGCACTTTAAAACCGATTGATTCGCCTAGCTTTTCGCCCACTTCTTCTGCAATACGCTGAGATACGCTGCGTGCTGCCAAACGACGCGGCTGCGTATGGCCAATCATACCAGTAAGGCCACGACCAGCCAGCATAGCAATTTGAGGCAACTGTGTGGTTTTTCCTGAACCGGTTTCACCGGCTACAATAATCACCTGATGTTTTTGTATCGCTGCAATCAATTGGTCTGCATATTGGGTAACTGGCAGATCCTGATTCAGTTTAATGTTGGGTAAACGTGCTAGACGTGCTTTGACTTGAGCATTGGATTTATCAAATAAAGACTGATATTGCTCTGGATTTTTATCTTTACCCTTGCCTAGTCGATTTAAGCGATGTCGGTCACGCACCATAACCATTTGATCTACATCTAAACCACTATGCACAGATAAGTATTCCTAATCATTTTCAATAGGTCGTCCATTTTACGCGGGAATATGCATGAACGAAAGTCATTCAGTCTATTTCTTTTTTTGTGAATGCGCTTGAAATTAATCACATACGCCTCAATACAAACAAGAATGCGGCGTGCTGAAGGCTGTCATAGAACGATCATACAACTTGCCTAGAGTTGTAATACCGATCGGATGGAGAAATCTTAGGCAATTGTATATTCAATTCATTTTTCCGATATTGTTTATGCAAAAATACTATTTCCCCAATAAGTCAAAGTTCTTTATTCTATTTTAAGTTTTAAAGTTAACGATAACATCTCATTCATGATATATGGAGAAATTGATGAGCTTAATTAATACTGAAGTTAAACCATTTAAAGCAACAGCTTACCACCAAGGTCAATTTGTTGAAGTCACTGAAGCTGATCTTAAAGGCAAATGGTCTGTTGTGTTCTTCTATCCTGCAGACTTTACTTTTGTTTGCCCAACAGAATTAGAAGATTTGGCTGACAACTACGAAGCATTCAAAAACCTTGGTGTTGAAATTTATGGCGTTTCTACCGACACGCATTTCACACACAAAGCTTGGCACGACACTTCAGAAGCAATCAAAAAAATCCAATACCCATTAGTAGGCGATCCAACTTGGACGCTTTCTAAAAACTTTGACGTGTTAATCGAATCTGCTGGTCTTGCTGACCGCGGTACATTCGTGATCGACCCAGAAGGTAAAATCCAAATCGTTGAAATCAACGCAGGTGGTATCGGTCGTGACGCTCAAGAACTTCTTCGTAAAGTAAAAGCAGCACAATACGTTCACGCTCACCCAGGTGAAGTATGCCCAGCTAAATGGAAAGAAGGCGAAGCAACACTTGCTCCTTCTATCGACCTTGTTGGTAAAATCTAATTTACCCACAGAAAAGGCCGCCCATTTTGATCTGACCCCCGAAAGTTGGACGGTTTGATTAAGCGGCTTTTAAGGACTGAGTTCTGTACTCTACAGGGCTTAGTCCTTTTAATTTAACCTTGATTCTCTCATGGTTGTAATAGTGAATATATTCTTTCACGCTTTGTTCTAACTCATCAATCGTATTAAATTTTTTACCATAAAAACATTCTGATTTAAGTATCCCGAAGAAACTCTCCATAGAAGCATTGTCCAAACAATTCCCTTTACGAGACATACTCTGGATTAAACCATGCTGTTTGAGTTGCTGTTGATAATGACGCATTTGGTACTGCCATCCTTGATCTGAATGAATGATAGGCT
>Ga0308156_1001459_pt1 | contig 27574 bp, 27 predicted proteins | sample PhyAR2_FD_201041 | JGI IMG/M metagenome (GOLD analysis project Ga0308156, IMG submission 201041) | Phyllosphere microbial communities from UC Gill Tract Community Farm, Albany, California, United States - DLSL A.R2 | ecosystem: Host-associated > Plants > Phyllosphere > Unclassified | place: USA... | reverse complement strand
TCTCGCCGGTCCTGTGGCGCAAGCTGCCGGGCGCCCGCTCGGCCGGCCGCGTCCAATCCGTGGCGCTGCGCATCGTCGTCGATCGCGAGATGGAGATCGAGAAGTTCCAGGCTCAGGAATACTGGTCCATCGAGGCCGACCTGAACGCCGACAGCCCGCCCTTCACCGCCCGCCTGGTCAAGCACGCCGGCAAGCGCATCCAGCGTCTGGACATTAAGGACGAGGCGACGGCTTCCGCCGCCCGCGCAGCCATCGCCTCCGGCGATTTCACCATCAATGCGGTGGAGAAGAAGCCCGTCCGCCGCAACCCGGCCCCGCCCTTCACCACCTCGACCCTGCAGCAGGAGGCGGCGCGCAAGCTCGGCTTCTCGGCCCAGCGCACCATGCAGGCGGCGCAGAAACTGTATGAAGGCGTCGACGAGACCGGCGGCCTGATCACCTATATGCGGACCGACGGCGTCCAGACCACGCCCGAGGGCATCGCCCAGGCGCGCGAGGTCATCGGGCAGCAATTCGGCCCGGCCTTCGTCCCGCAGGAACCGCGCTATTACAAGACCAAGGCCAAGAATGCTCAGGAAGCGCACGAAGCGATCCGGCCGACAAATATCGCGCGCCATCCCGACAGCCTGCGCCTCGAATCCGATCTTCAGCGCCTTTACGAGCTGATCTGGAAGCGGATGGTAGCCTCGCAGATGGAGGCGGCCCGGATGGACCGGACCACCGTCGACATCGAAACCGCCGACGGCCAGACGGGCCTGCGCGCCACCGGCCAGGTCGTCACCTTCGACGGCTTCCTCGCCGTCTATGAGGAAGGCCGCGACGAAAAGCAGAAGGGCGCCGAAGACGACGAGAGCGACGACACCAGCCGCCTGCCCGCCCTGAAGGAAGGCGCCAAGGCCAAGGTCGACGCCATCCGCACCGATCAGCATTTCACCGAACCGCCCCCGCGCTATTCGGAAGCCACCCTGGTCAAGAAGCTGGAAGAGCTGGGCATCGGCCGCCCCTCGACCTACGCCTCGACCCTATCGACCCTGCGCGACCGCGAATACGTCCGCGTCGACAAGAACCGCTTCTATCCCGAGGACAAGGGACGGCTGGTGACAGCCTTCCTGGAGCAGTTCTTCAGGAAGTGGGTCGAATACGACTTCACCGCCGCGCTGGAGACCCAGCTCGATGAGGTCTCGGCCGGTCAGCTGGACTGGAAGGTGCTGCTGCGCAACTTCTGGCAGGACTTCCACGCCGCGACGCAAGCCGCCGGCGAACTGCGCACCACGGCCATTCTGGACGCCCTGAACGAAAGCCTCGGCGCCCACATTTTCCCGGACAAGGGCGATGGGACCGATCCGCGCGAGTGCCCCCTGTGCCACCAGGGCCAGCTCAGCCTGAAGACCAGTCGCTTCGGCGCCTTCATCGGCTGCGACCGCTATCCGGAGTGCAAATACACCCGGCCCGTCGCCAGCCCGTCGGCTGAGGACGGCTCGGCCGAGAGCGGCGACCGCGAACTGGGCGTCGATCCGGAGACGGGCCAGCCGGTCCAGTTGAAGATCGGCCGTTTCGGCCCCTACGTCGAAATCACCCCGCCCGAGGGCGACAAGCCCAAACGCTCGTCCCTGCCCAAGGGCTGGTCGCCGGCTTCGCTGACGCTGGACCAGGCCCTGCGCCTTCTGGCCCTGCCGCGCGAGGTCGGGGTCCACCCCGAGGACGGCAAGATGATCACGGCGGGCCTGGGTCGTTACGGACCCTTCGTCCTGCACGCCGGGACCTACGCCAATGTCTCGGACATCGACGAGGTGTTCGAGGTCGGCCTGAACCGCGCCGTGGCCCTGCTGGCGGAAAAGCGCGCGGGTCGTCCCGGTCGCGGCGCAGCGACGTCCCCGCTCAAGGACCTGGGCGCCCACCCGGAAACGGGCGAGCCGATCCACGTCATGGCCGGTCGCTTCGGTCCCTACGTCAAGTCCGGCAAGATCAACGCCACCCTGCCGAAGGGCACGGCGCCCGAAGACCTGACCCTGGAAGACGCCCTGCCACTGCTGGCCGCCAAGGCCGGCGCCGCGCCCAAGAAGAAGGCGCCCGCCAAGAAGGCCGCCGCCCCGAAAAAGGCCGCCGCCAAGAAACCGGCCGCCAAGAAGGCTCCGGCGAAAAAGGCCCCGGCTAAAAAGACCAAGCCCGCCGAGTAATCCCTTCTCCCCTCGGGGGAGAAGGTGGCTCGCGGAGCGAGACGGATGAGGGGGCTGCCAGACGCAGTCCGCCCTCAGCAATCAAAGGGTGACAGAGCCCCCTCATCCGAGGCCTGCGGCCCCACCTTCTCCCCCGAGGGGAGAAGGGCGCCTGACGCATGGCGCGAATCCCCCCCGCGCCCTATCTTCGCCTGCTCATGCCCATCCGCCGCCTTTCCCCCGAAACCGTCAACCGCATCGCCGCCGGCGAGGTGGTGGAGCGGCCGGCCAGCGCCATCAAGGAACTGGTCGAGAACGCCCTGGACGCCGGCGGCCGCAATATCGAAATCCAGGCCGACGGCGGCGGCCTGTCGCGCATCCTGATCGCCGACGACGGCAAGGGCATTCCACGCGCAGAACTTCCGCTGGCCATCGAACGCCACGCCACGTCGAAGCTTGAGCCGGACGACGCCGGCGATGTGGACCTGCTGCGCATCCACACCCTGGGTTTCCGGGGCGAGGCCCTGCCCTCGATCGGGTCGGTCGCCCGCCTGTCGATCACCACCCGATCGCGTGACGCAACCGACGCCTGGGCCATCACGGTCGAGGGCGGCGAGACCCGTCCCCTGGCCCCCGCTCCCTTCCCCGGCCCGCACGGCGCGCGGGTCGAGGTGCGCGACCTCTTCTACGCCACCCCCGCCCGGCTCAAGTTCATGAAGTCCGAACGGTCCGAGGCCATGGCCATCTCGGAGGAGATCAAGCGCCAGGCCATGGCGCACGAGGCCGTCGCCTTCACCCTGTCGCTGGACGGCAAGGTCACCCTGCGCCTGCCCGCCGAACATCCCGGCGATGAAGGCCGGCTGAAGCGGCTGTCCGCCCTGCTGGGGCGTGACTTCGAGGCCAACGCCCTGCTGATCGATCAGGAGCGCGACGGCGTGCGCCTGTCGGGCTATGCGGGCCTGCCCACCTATTCGCGCGGCAATGCGGCGCATCAATATCTGTTCGTCAACGGCCGCCCGGTGAAGGACCGGCTTCTGCAAGGCGCCCTGCGCGGGGCCTACGCCGACTTCCTGGCGCGCGATCGGCATCCGGCCGCCGTCCTCTTCCTCGACATCGATCCGCTCTATGTCGACGTCAACGTCCACCCGGCCAAGGCCGAGGTCCGGTTCCGCGATCCGGCCCTGGTGCGCGGCCTGATCGTCGGCGCCCTGAGGCACGCGCTCCACGCCGCCGGCCACCGCGCCTCCACAACCGTCGCCGCCGACGCCCTGTCGGGGTTCCAGCCCCACACCGGCGTCGCATCCGGCTCCGCCTACAGCCCCAGCGCCCCCTCGGCGCAAGGGTTCAGCGGCTGGACCGGCTGGTCCCAGCCCGCCGCCGCGGCCCAGATCATCCCCGGCCTCAACGAACGCAGCGCCCGCGTCGAATCCAGTTGGGACAGCCCGGTGTGGCCCCAGCAGCCGGCCGCGCGCGACCCGTCTGCTCACGACTCACACCTCACTTTTCACCCCGCCCCCCAGGACCCCCTCGACTACCCCCTGGGCGCCGCGCGGGGTCAGCTGCACGCCAACTATATCGTCGCCCAGACCCGCGACGGCCTGGTCATCGTCGATCAGCACGCGGCGCACGAGCGGCTGGTCTATGAGCGGATGAAGGCCCAGATGGCCGAGGGGGCCGTGACACGGCAAGCCCTGCTGACGCCCGAGGTGGTCGATCTGGACCCCGCCGAGGCCGAACGCGTCGCCGGGCGCGCCGAGGAACTGGCCGAGATGGGCTTGATCGTCGAGGCCTTCGGCGCCGGCGCCGTCCTGGTGCGCGAGACCCCGGCCATGCTGGGCGACACGGACGTTCAGGGCCTGATCCGCGACATCGCCGACGATCTGTCCGAACATGGCCAGGCCCTGTCGCTCAAGGAACGCCTCGCCGCCATCTGCGGAACCATGGCCTGCCACGGCAGCGTCCGCTCAGGCCGCGTCCTCTCGGCGCAGGAGATGAACGCCCTTCTCCGCCAGATGGAAGCCACCCCGCACAGCGGCCAATGCAACCACGGCCGCCCCACCTATGTGGAGCTGAAGCTGCACGATCTGGAGAAGCTGTTCGGGAGACGGTGAAACAAGGAGTGTTTGATGGATTTTAGACGACACCTAAGCCGACTAACCGCGCGCAAACCAGGGCGACCACTGCCTACTGGCGCTGGAACTGACCTCTCGCATGGGTCAGGCCTTGGAACGACCGGGCCAAATGCCCGCGCCTGGACAGCTGTGCAGTCGTTTCTCGCCGATGCTGGGGCTCCACGCCACGCGCTGTTGATCGATGGTCCTTGGGGCGTAGGAAAGACCCACTTTCAAAGAGGTATCCAAGAGACTTTCGGAGTTGGTAAAGTTTGGCTCTATGTGAGCCTCTACGGGGTGAGTAGCAAAGCTGACATCGACAACGCGGTGTTCGGTGCCCTCTACCCTGTACTCACCGGGCAAGGAGCTGCTGTCGTCGGAGCGCTGGGCGTCGCGGCACTCAAGTTCGCCAAGATTGATTTAAGGATTGACCCTAAGTCTCTCTTTGATCGCAAGGCCATCGATGTGATCGTTTTCGACGATCTTGAGCGTAGCGCGCTGCCGCCCGCCGAACTCTTGGGTTACATTAACGGCTATGTAGAGCACGAACACGAAGGCCTGAAGGTTCTGCTTCTAGCAAACGTTGCGGAGATGCCAGAACAGGCAGAGTTTCATCGCACGCGAGAAAAGGTCGTGGGGCGGACGATCCGCCTGAACCCCGATTTCGACGCAGCTTTTCCCGGCTTCATCACTGCCGTTCCGGATACGGATATCCGGTCAAGGTTAAGCACCGAAAAGGAGTTATTCCGCAGCCGCTTCCAGGAAAGTAAGGTCGGCAACCTTCGACTTCTTCACCAAGCGATCTCGGATATTGGGAGATTGACCGAGGCAATGGAGCCTCGGCACCGCGAGAACAACGAGCTTTTTCGAGCCGTAGTCGAACTTGTTCTCATTCTGTCGATCGAGCTTCGCTCAGGGTCGCTTGGCACTGGAGATCTCACCGATCGGAGAAACCAATGGATTCACGGCTCGATTTCAAACCAGCCGAATGCCATCAGGCAACTATCTGAGAAATACCCAGGTGTATCAATCGTCGAAGCACCCATCTCCGATGAATTGTTGCAGTCCTTGCTCATTGACGGCGTGATTAACGCAGATCGCGTGAAGGCTGAGATGAATCAGTCGCGATGGTTTGTTGACAAGCACGAGGCTGCATGGCGCAGGGCTTGGCGGGCCCACGAGCTACCAGATGATGCAGTTGAAGCCGCCATTGATGAAATGAACGAGCGCTTTGAGGCGCACGGATTTGTCATTGCAGGCGAAATTTTGCATGTTTTGGGATTACGCTTATGGCTCTCTGACATCGGCCGCATCCCGTTAAGCCGCGATGACGTTGAGGCTGAAGGTCGCGCCTACATCGACGCAGTAAGAGATTCCGGCTTACTAGAACCTCCGGCCCAAGACGACTTTATTCGGCACACGGGGTACGGTGGACTAGGCTACACCCAGGTTCAGACCGAAGAGTTCAAGAGGCTCGCCGCCCATCTTTCTGATCAAAGAGTAATTGCTGATGAACGACGGCGACCCGATCAGGCAGCGGATTTGTTTGAAGAACTTAAGACTGATTTCGAACTCTTCTCTCGGAGAATTTTGCATAACGGGGGTTCAGATAGCCGATGGTTCCGTACCCCGATCTTGCACCATCTGGACCCCGAGGAATTTGGAGGATGGTTGATCGACCAGCACCCTGCTCTACAACGCGAAATTCTGATGACAATCTCCATCCGGTACGACCACGACGCTCTGAATAGAAATCTGGCAGAGGAACGCCCATGGTTCATGGCCTTGCGGACTGAGCTCGAGCGCCGCGCTGTTGGTCTTTCAAATGTCGCCCGCGATCGACTGACAAAGAATATTGGTTGGTTCATCACGCCGAAGCTTGAGGAAGAGAATGGAGGCGAGAACTAGCTTCAGTGTGCGCCTGCCCGCTGAGTGGGATATCTCGCCCTATAACTTCCAATCTTGCGATCCCTCATGCCCTCCATCCTCTTCGTCTGCCTCGGCAACATTTGTCGCTCCCCCCTCGCCGAGGCCGCCCTTCGCGCCGAGGCGGAGCGGCTCCGTCTTGACCTGATCGTCGATTCCGCCGGGACCGGGGACTGGCATGCGGGCGAGGCGCCGGACCCGAGGGCGCAGGCGACGGCACGGCGTCACGGGGTCGAGATTTCGGGGCTGAAGGCGCGGCAGGTGACGCAGGCGGACTTTCGCCGCTTCACCCATGTGATCGCCCTGGACCACGAGAACCTGAAAAACCTGCGTCGTCTGCGTCCCGACGATGCGACCGCCGAACTCAGCCTGCTGCTCGACCACGTTCCCGGCCGCGAGGGTCAGGCCGTCGCCGACCCCTATTTCGGCGACGACGACGGTTTCGAGATCACCTGGGCCGAGGTGACGGCCGCGGCGAAGGGCTTGGTCGAAAATTTGTAACCCTCTCCCGTTGGGAGAGGGCTTGAGGCTCGCGGAGCGCAGCGATGCGCCAGCCGACCCGAAGGGCGGCGCGAAGCGTCAAAGGGTGAGGGTCGGCTGCTTCAGTTCTTCATTTCGACGGCTGACGCCGACGAATGGACCCGACCCTCATCCGGCGCTCCGCGCCACCTTCTCCCAACGGGAGAAGGACCGGAAGTCGCACGTCCGCAACTGACGTAGCGCCGGTCTATGGCTGGGATCATGACCGAGCCCTATCGCATCCGTGAAGCCGCCATCTGGGCCCAGGCCCGCACCGACTATCTGTCGGGTCTCAGCGCCGAGGCCGTGTGTCGTCGCCACGACCTGGGCCTGTCCGCCTTTCGCCGCCGCGCCCGCAAATACGGCTGGCGGCGCAGCGATCAGGTCGAACCGTCGCCCGGCGAGCTGGACCTGAACCTCTATTCCGACCTGGACATGGACGACCTGGCCCGCACCGCGCGCCTGCGCTTCGCCGAGGCGGTCGAGGGCGGGCGCGCGTCCGACGCCCGCCGCTGGCGCGCCCTGGCCGACGAACTGACTCGCGCGGCCCGCGCCTTCGACCGGGACTTCTTCAGGGGCATGAGCCGCGAGGAGGTGGCCGCCTTGATGGAAAACATGCGGCGCGAGATCGAGGAAGAAGACGAGGCCCTGCTGGGACCGCCGCCCGAGGACTGAGGCCGTTGCGACCCGCTCGCAAAAATCTGCACGAAAGTGCACTGTAAAAACTCACAGTGCACATTTGCCGCTCAGGCGGCGGGGTCCGCCACCTTCAGGAACAACACCCTGGCTGCGCCATAGTCGCGCGCGTCCAGCCGCTGATAGCCGGGGGTGTCGATCTCCGGCTCGTCCGACCCGCGCTCGAACACCACCAGGCCGCCGGGCTTGAGCCAGTTTCCCTCGATCAGCCGCGCCAGCGTCTGCTCCCCCAGCCCCTTGCCATAGGGCGGATCCAGAAAGGCCAGGTCGAACGCCTCGGCGATTGGGCCGGGCCGCACGCCCAGGTCCGTCGCGCTTCTGCGGTGCACCCGCGTGCGTCCCATCAGCCCATAGGCGTCGGCGTTCTCGCGGATCGCGCCGCGCGCCCCGTCGTCCGTCTCGACGAACAGGCAGAAGCCCGCGCCCCGGCTGACCGCCTCGAACCCCAGGGCGCCCGAACCGGCGTACAGGTCGATGACCCGCAAGTCCTGCAGGCTCTCGCCCCAGGCGGCGTGTTCCAGCACGTTGAACACCGCCTGGCGCGCGCGGTCCGAGGTCGGGCGCGTGCCCTGCCCCTCCGGCGCGACGATGGCCCGGCCCTTCAGGCTTCCGGCGACGATCCGCATCAGGCCGCTCCGCCAAAGCGCCGCCCGACCCAGATCCGGCCGGCGATCAGCAGCCCCAGCGCCAGCGCCGTCACGGCCGCCAGCAGCCCCACGCCCCGCGCCATCAGGAAGAAGCTCAGCGCGCAGGCCAGTCCCGGCATCAGGGCATGGGTCACGACCACCGTGGCGCGCACCGCCCAATGCGGCCGCGGCCGGATCGCATCGGTCACAAAGGCGGCCCAGCCATAGGCGCCGGCGTGCATCACGCCGACCAGGGCCACCAGGCTCAGATAGATCCACGCCCCCTCGCCGTTGCGCGGCTGCTCGTACAGCAGGGTCGTGGCGAACGGCATCAGCACCACCCCGGCCAGGGCCAGCATGTTGAACAGCATCACCCCGTTGCTGAAGCCGGTCATGCGGGCGAACACCCGCCGGTGAGTGTTCCAGAAGACGCCGATGATGGCGAAGCTGAGCGCAAAGGCGGTGAACATCGGCCACCGCTCGGCCCATAGACTGGCCCACTGTCCGTTCCAGCCTTCGGGCACATGCAGTTCAATGGCCAGCAGGGTGATGGCGATGGCGAACACCCCGTCCGAAAACAGCAGCAGCCGTTCCAGGCTGTGATCGCCCTTCGCCGGGCTCAGGTCCGCTGTCGTCGTCGTCATCGCCATTCCCCCTGTCGAAACCCTTGTCGTCAATCCTGCGACGGCGCGAACTGCGCCCATAGCTCATCCGTCGTCAGGCGCGGCCGTTCGCCCGCCAGCGCATAGGTCGCGGGCTTGCTCTCGATGCAGAACTCGTCCTCAAGGGCGAAGACCGACGGGTCGTCGAACGCCTGGGCCGAGACCATGGTGATGGCCCCGTCGTTCGAGCGCCAGAACAGGCCCGTCCCGCAGGCGGGACAGAACTGCCGCGTCGCCCAGTCGGACGACACATAGGTCGCCACCTCGCCCGTGACCGCGACGCTGTCGCCGCAGTCCACGCTGAACAGGATGCCGCCCGACTGCCGCCGGCAGGTCGGGCAGTGGCAGGCGTGCATCCCGCCGTTCGGCGTCGCGGTGAAGGTGACGGCGCCGCACAGGCACCGCCCGGTCGAGATCGTCATCGCTCAGTCCCCGGCGGCGATCCTCAGCGCGGCGTGCGCGGTTTGCCGCCTGGCCCGCGTCCGCTCGTTCCAGACGGACCGGCCGGCTTGCCGCCGCCGCCCGTGCGAGGCTTGAAGTCACGGCCGCCGGTCGGCTTTCCGCCGGGTCCGCCTGCGCGAGGGCCGGAACCGGCGCGTCCCGCCGGCTTGGCGCCGGGCTTGCCGCGCCGGTCGTCGATGAACTGGTCATCGCGCGGCTTGAAGGCGCGCTTGGGCCGGTCGCCATCCTCACGCGCCGGGCGATCGCCGGCCGGGGCTGTGCGCTCGCGCGGCTTGAAGCTCTTGGAGTGCTCGAACTTGGGCGCGGCCTTGGCCCAGCCTTCCTTCTTGGGCGGACGCTCGCGGCGCTCGACCGCATCGGCCTGGGCCGTCTCGGCGGCGCGGACGCGGCTGGGCTTGCGCGACGGATCCGACATGGCCGAACCCGACCGGCCCTTGACGATGGGCGTCGACACCCTACGGCCGGGGATGGGCGCGGGCGTCTCGACCGTATTGCCGGTCGGCAGGTTTTCGGGCCGGATGTAGTCGGCCAGCAGCTCGCGGATCACGCGCGGCCCGACCTCTTCCACCGACCCGACCGGCAGCACGTCCAGGCGGAACGGGCCGTAGGCCAGGCGGATCAGCCGGTTGACCGTCAGGCCGACAGACTCCAGCACCTTCCTGACTTCGCGGTTCTTGCCCTCGGTGATCGACACCGAGATCCAGAGGTTCGCCGGCGCCTTGCCGTCCTCGGACTTGGACTCCTTGGCCTTGTCCAGCTTGGCCTCGATGGGACCGTAGGAGACGCCGTCCACGACCACGCCGTCCTTCAGCGCGTCCAGCTGTTCCTGGGTGATCTTGCCCCGCGCCCGCGCCCGGTACTGACGCACCAGCGAGGTCGAGGGCAGCTCCAGCGCCCGGCTCAGCTCTCCGTCATTGGTCAGCAGCAGCAGGCCTTCGGTCGCCAGATCGAGCCGCCCGACCGAAATCACGCGCGGCAGACCGGCCGGCAGGGCGTCGAACACCGTCGGGCGACCCGTCGGATCGCTGTGACTGGTCAACAGGCCCGCCGGCTTGTGATAGCGCCAGACACGCGTCGCCTGCGCCCCGCCGATCGGCTTGCCGTCCACGGTGATGACGTCGTCGCGCGTCACCAGCGTCGCGGGCGTATCCAGGATGCGGCCGTTGACCGCCACCTTGCCCAGACCGATCAGCCGTTCGACCTCGCGGCGCGAAGCGATGCCGGCGCGCGCCATGGTCTTGGCGATTCGCTCGGCGCGCAGAGGCGTCTCCGGCGTCTTGGACTTGCCGTCCTTGCCGCCCTTATCGGTGCGTGGCCGGTCGCTGCGCGGTTTGTCGCTGCGGGGGCGGTCGGCCTTGTCGCCGAACCGCGTGGCGCCGTCTTCGCGAGGGCCGCGCGGCTTGTCGCCGAATGATCTCGTCCCGTCGCCGCTCTTGCGGGGACCGGAGGATTTAAAGGGCCGGGGCGACCGTTCGTCTTGACGGGCGCGGGGCTTCTTGTCGTTGTCGTCTGTATGGCGGACCATGATGAGCGGTTCATGCGCATGGCGCTGGACCAAGCGCAAGCGGCGGCGGACGCAGGAGAGGTGCCCGTGGGCGCAATTCTTGTCGATCCTGCCTCAGGTGAGGTAATTTCGACCGGCGCCAATGGTCCGATTGCGGCTCGCGACCCCACTGCCCATGCCGAGATCGTCGCCCTGCGGCGCGCGGCGACGGCGCTGGAGAACTATCGCCTGACCGGCCTGACCCTTTATGTGACGCTGGAGCCCTGCGCCATGTGCGCCGGCGCCATCAGCCACGCCCGCATCGGCCGCGTCGTCTGGGCCGCCGACGACGCCAAGGGCGGCGCCGTCATCCACGGCCCGCGCCTGTTCGAACAACCCACCTGCCACTGGCGCCCGACCACGGACTCAGGCCTTCTGGCGGGCGAGGCGTCGTCGCTGCTCAAATCCTTCTTCCGCCTGCGACGGGGAACGGCGACAGGCGGCGCACGTTAGAACGCCGCGAAAAGCTGCGCCGTCGGGCGGGGCCGTGGAGGGAAAAGACCTTGTTCAAGCCGGATCTGCCGCAGTCGATCGTGTTCAGCGGCCTGGCCGCCCTGGCCCTCCTCACCGCCTGCGGAGCCGATCCGGACAAGGCTCCGCGCACCGGCGACGAGGTCAAGGAACGTGCTATCGAGGCCCAGACCGCCCGCCAGCGCACCGGCGCCGAAATCCAGGACCGCACCCTGAACCGCGTGGTCCACACCGTCTATCTGTGCGACAACGGCGAGCGCCTGTCGGTCGATTTCGACAACCCGCGCCAGATGGCCACCATCCGCAACTCTTCCGGCGAGGCCATCGACCTGTATCAGGAACGCGCCGCCGACGGCATCTGGTACCGCGCTTCCAATGTCGAATTGCGCGGCAAGGGCGTTTTGGCCACTTGGTCTGTCGAGGGTCGCCAGCCGACGGAATGCCGGGCGGTAGACTAAGCGAAGGCCGCTAATCGGCGGTCCAGCGCCCGGCGCACCTCGGACCAGTCGTCGTCGATGACGGCGAACATGGCGGTGTCGCGCGCCCGGCCGGTCCAGGTGATCTTGTGCTTGCGCAGGACGCCCTCGGCCTTGGCGCCCAGCTTCAGGATGGCCGCCTGGCTCCGGGCATTGACGGCGTCGGTGATGATCTCGACCCGCACCGCGCCCGCGTCGAAGGCATGTCCCAGCAACAGCCGCTTGCAGGCCGGATTGATCGCCCCGCCCCGCGCCTCAGGCCGATAGAAGGTCGAGCCGATCTCACAGCGGCGATAGGCGGGGTTGATCTCATACAGGCTGGTCGTCCCGACCACCGCCCCGTCCGAGCGCCGCCGCACCGCATAGGCGATTCGCGTCTGCGCCTGCATCGACGCCAGGGCCGCCGTCCACCAGGCGTCGAAGTGCGCGCCATAGGCCGGGGCGACCATGATGCCCCAGGCCTCGGGATCGCAATCCAGCGCGGCCTTGACCTCGGCTTTCAGTCCTTCCTCGAACGGCTCCAGCCGCACGAAGCGGTCCTCCAGCGGGACCCCGGCGATCCGCATCACGCGGTCGCGCCCTCCTCGATCAGGAAGGCCCGCACCTTGGCCGCATCCACGCCCTTGGCGACGAAGGCCTGGCCGATGCCGCGCGCCAGGATCAGGGTCAGCGCCCCACCCTCGGCCTTCTTGTCGCCCGCCATCAAGGCCAGCAGACGGTCGGCCGCGAACGATCCCGCCTGATCCAGCCGCGCCGGCAGACCCGCCGCCGCGACCACCGTCTCGACCCGCGCCGCCTCTTCTGCCGAACACAGCCCCTCGGCTGCCGAATAGCGGAAAGCCATGCAGCAGCCCAGCGCCACCGCCTCGCCGTGCGCCAGCGCCCCTTCATCGAAGCCGACCTCGGTCTCGACCGCATGGCCGAAGGTGTGACCCAAGTTCAGCAGGGCGCGCCGCCCCGCCTCCTTTTCGTCATCGCCGACCACCGCGCTCTTGATCTCGACCGAGCGGATCACCGCGCGTTCCAGCGCCGCCGGATCGCCCTTGGCGCCCACAGCCCCCTCGCCCGCCAGCCAGTCGAAGAAGGCCGCGTCGCAGATCAGCCCATGCTTCAGCACCTCGGCCCAGCCGGACCTCACCTGGCGTTCCGGCAGCGTCGCCAGCATGTCGATGTCCGCCAGAACCAGACGCGGCTGATGAAAGGCGCCGACCAGGTTCTTGCCGCGCGGCGTGTCGATGGCCGTCTTGCCGCCGACGGACGAATCGACCTGGGCCAGCAGCGTCGTCGGAATCTGCACGAAGTCGATGCCGCGCATGAACAGGGCCGCCGCCAGGCCGGCCAGGTCGCCGACGACACCACCGCCCAGAGCGATCACTACATCCTTGCGATCCAGACCGATCTCCAGCAGCCGGTCCAGCACGCGTTCCAGCTCGGCGAACGACTTGGAGCCCTCGCCCGCCGGCACCGCCACGATCTGGCTGGTCACGCCCGCCGCCGTCAGCGACGCGATCAGGGTCTCGGCGTGGATGCCCGCCACAGTCTCGTCGGTGACGATGACCGTCCGCGCCTTGGCCAACGGTGCCACGTGTGCGCCGGCCTGCGCCAGCAGCCCGCATCCCACCACGACATCATAAGCGGCAAAGGCCCCGCCGCTGACCGGAATGATCGTCATTGCGGGGTCTCCGTGCGTCGTCTCTGGCGCCAGTGTCGGCGCAGGTTCTTGTGAATGGCGTCCACCGCCTGGCCGTGCGAACCCTGCCCGACGTCCACGGCAACATCGGCCTCGCCGTAGATGGGATAGCGCGCCTCGGCCAAGGCCGTCAGCACCTCCAGCGGATCCTTGCCGCGCAGCAGGGGCCGCGTGTCGCGCCGCGCCACCCGCTCCGCGATGACCGCCAAATCGGCCCTCAGCCAGACGGTGTCGGCCTTGGCCTTCAGCAGCGCCCGCGTCTCCGGGTTTATCATCGCCCCGCCGCCAGTCGCCAGCACGATGGGCGGCCCCTCCAGCAGGCGGCGGATCACCCGCGCCTCGCCCGCGCGGAACTCGGCCTCGCCCAAGGCGGCGAAGATTTCCGAGACCGTCATCCCGGCCGCCGCCTCGATCTCCACATCCCCGTCCGCAAACGGCAGTCGCAGCCGATTGGCCAGCCGACGACCGACCGACGATTTGCCCACCCCCATCAGGCCGACCAGGGCTATGGTGCGGGTCGGACCCGGATTCGCGCGCCGCCTCATCCGGCGGCTCCGGCGGAACGGTCGGTCGAGAGGCAGGCGAAGGCGGCGGCGCGGGCAGGCATGATCCAGAAAACCTCTACACCAAGCCTGACCCTGCGCCAGTCGTTCAGGCTGCGGATCGCCGCATGACGCCCCAGATCGAGGCCTTTCTGGAGATGATGGCGGTCGAACGCGACGCCTCGCCCCATACGCTGTCCGCCTATGGCCGCGATCTGGCGGACGCGGAGATGGCGTTGTCGGACGCCGGCGGGTTGATGAACGCCGACGCCGAGGCGGTCGAGGCCTGGTTCGCCGACCTGTCCCGGCGCGGCCTGTCCGCCGCTACCGCCGCACGGCGTCGCTCTTCGGCGCGGCAGTTCTACCGCTTCGCCCTGGCCGAGGGCTGGCGCGCCGATGACCCGTCCCGCCGCCTCGATGCACCCAAACAGGGCCGGTCCCTGCCGAAGGTGTTAAGCCGCGCCGAGATCGACGCCCTTCTGGCCGCCTCGGCCGCCCGTGACGCGGCGGCGGGTCTGCGCCTGGTCGCCCTGGTCGAGATGGCCTACGCCTCCGGCCTGCGGGTGTCGGAACTGCTGGGGCTCAAGGTCGAGGCCGTCCGTCGCGATCCCGCCTATCTGATCGTGCGCGGCAAGGGCGGCAAGGAACGGCTCGCGCCTCTGAATTCCGCCGCCCGCGAGGCAATCAAGGCCTGGCTGACCGCCCGCGACGCTAAACTGAAGGGAAAGGATGGTCGCAAGCCCGAGACGCCGGACAGCCCCTGGCTGTTCCCCTCCTCCGGCCGCACCGGCCATCTGACCCCGCGGCGCTTCGCCCAACTGCTGGACGAGGCCGCGATCACGGCGGGCATCGACCCCGCCCGCGTCAGCCCCCACGTCCTGCGCCACGCCTTCGCCACCCACCTGCTGGAAGGCGGAGCGGACCTGCGCGTCGTTCAGACCCTGCTGGGCCATGTCGATATCGCCACGACCCAGATCTACACCCACGTCGTCACCGATCGCCTGGCCCAGGTCGTCCAACAAAACCACCCCTTGGCGCGCGACGACTGACAGCGCATATTCCGGCTATGGCTGAAGAGTTCTACGTCAAGGCGATCTGGGATCCCGAGGCAGGGGTCTGGTGCAGCGAGTCGAATATCGTCGGGCTGGTGCTGGAAACGGCGACGCTCGGAGAGTTCGAGAACCTTGCGCGCCATTTCGCGCCTGAGCTTCTGGCGGAAAATCTGGGCACTCACGGCGCGGTTCCAGTGCGTTTCGAAGCGGCTGGTGGATTTGACGTGATCGCTGCGTGACCGTGCGTTGAGCCGGAAATGCCGGCGGCGATGATGTGCTATCTGCCCTGATCGGAAGCCGCCATGCCGAAAGACTTCTACCCCGAACTGACCGCCCTCCTCTCCGCCGCCGGCTGGCGTCGTGTCGCCAACGCCAAGGGCAGCCATGAGAAATGGCGGCACCCCGACCGACCGCATTCCATCATCGTTCCACGCTCAAAGAGCCTCCACACCGCCAACACCGTCCTGAAACAGGCCGGTTTGCCAAAGGCCTTCTGAACCCCCGCTTGCCCGGCGGCGTTGACCTCTCTAGGTTCGCGCGCCTTCCCCAAGGGCGCTTTGCCCGTTTGCAGTTCCCGGACGCCTTGATGGCCACGCACTATCTCGACTTCGAAAAGCCGATCGCCGATCTGGAAGCCAAGATCGACGAGCTGTCGCTGCTGGCCGACACCTCGGGCGACATCGACCATGAGATCGAGGGCCTGCGCAAAAAGGCCGAGCAGCTGCGCAAGAAGACTTACGCCGGCCTCGACCCCTGGATGAAGACCCAGGTCGCGCGCCATCCGCAGCGCCCGCACTTCATCGATTACGTCCAGAGCCTGTTCACCGACTGGAACGAACTGCACGGCGACCGTCAGTTCGGCGACGACCAAGCCATCCTGGGCGGTCTGGCCCGGTTCCGCGGCCGACCCGTCGTCATCATGGGCCACGAAAAGGGTCACGACACCGCGACCCGCATCACCCACAACTTCGGCATGGCGCGGCCCGAGGGCTATCGCAAGGCCGTGCGCCTGATGGATATGGCCGAGCAGTTCGGCCTGCCGGTCCTTAGCTTCATCGACACCGCCGGCGCCTATCCGGGCCTGGGCGCCGAGGAGCGCGGCCAAGCCGAGGCCATCGCCCGCTCGACCGAGCGCTGCCTGACCCTGGGCGTGCCCTCCATCGCCACCATTACGGGCGAAGGCGGTTCGGGCGGCGCCATCGCCATCGCCGCGGCCAGCCGCGTGCTGATGCTGGAGCACTCGATCTATTCGGTCATCTCGCCCGAGGGCGCCGCCGGCATCCTGTGGCGCGACGGCGCGCGGGCCAAGGACGCGGCCATGGCGATGAAGATCACCGGGCCGGACCTGATGCAGCTGAAGATCGTCGACCGCCTGATCGACGAGCCTGTCGGCGGCGCCCATACCGATCGCGACACGGCCATGGCCAATGTCGGCGACGTGCTGGCCGAAGAGCTGAAGGGCTTCGACGGCCTGACGTCGCAGCAGATCAAGAAGCGTCGCGCGGATCGCTTCTACGCCATCGGCGCCCTCTGACGCCCGGTCGCTCCAGCGACCAGCGTTAACGCAGCATCCACCCTCGTCTGCCAAGCTCGGCGCTTCGTTCAAGGGCATCGGGGTTTGCGACCGGCCATGAGTTCAGCGGCGCGACAGACTGGGGCCTTTGCGCCATGAGCGGCGGCGAGTCGCTGCGTGAAAGCGCCGTCTTCAACCTGGCCGGCGCGATCACGATGATCGTCGACGATTCACCGTTTTCGCTGACGCTGACGTCCAACGCCCTGACCGGATTCGGCATCCGCCCGACCTATGCGTGCGGCACGGGTATGGAAGCCAAGAAGCTGCTGACCGACAAGCCCGTCGATCTGCTGGTCGTCGATACCGACATGCCCGACATCGACGGGTTCGAACTGGTGCGGTGGCTGCGCCGCTCCGGCCCCAATCCCAACGCCTTCACCCCCGTCATCATGACCGCCAGCCACATTCGTCGCGGGCGCGTCGCCGAGGCGCGGGACTGCGGCGCCAACTTCGTCGTCACCAAGCCCTTCAGCCCGGCCCTGCTGCTGGAGCGCATCCTGTGGGTCGCGCGCGACAGCCGGCCCTTCCTGGAGGTCGGCGACTACCTGGGGCCGGATCGCCGGTTCCGGCACACCGGCTATGAAGGCGTGGAACGTCGCGCCGACATGATTCGCAAGGCGAAGGGGATGGAGAGTCTGGCCCTATGACCGTCATCACCCACACTCAGCGCAAGTCACGTCTGGCAGAGATGCTGGATCGCCCCGGCGGCGTCAGCGTCGGGGTCGCCCTGGCCCAGGCCCGCGCCAATCTGGACGGACTTCAGGACCAGGCCCGCGCCATCATCGGCGACAACATCGCGGCCCTGCTGGCCAAGCCCGATCCGAACCTGATCGAGCCGATGCGGCTGGATCTGGCCTATTCGGCCTCCAGCCAGATCATCGACGCCGCCAGCCCCTTCGAGATGGACGACCTGTGCACGGCGGCCAAGGGCCTGTGCGACCTGCTGGACGCCGCGCCGCGTCAGGGCGGTTTCGACTGGCGCATCGCCACGGTCCATGCCCAGGCGATGAAGCTGTTGCTGGCGCTGCCGCAGCAAGAGCAGGCCGCGCGGACTGCCATCCTGACGAACCTGCATGAGGTTCTGAGAAAGAAGCTGCCGACCGCCGATCAGTCGACCATCTGAGGCGTCTTGCCGCCGCGCGTCTGTTTGCGCCACAGCGCCGCATATTCCCCGCCTTGTCGGGCGACCAGTTCGTGGTGACCGCCGCGTTCGACGATCCGCCCGGCCTTCAGCACCAGAATCTGATCCGCGTCCGCCACGGTCGACAGCCGGTGTGCGACCACCAAGGTCGTGCGGCCGTTCCTGGCCTTGCGCAGGGTTTTCTGGATCGCAGCCTCGGTGCGGCTGTCCAGGGCGCTGGTGGCCTCGTCCAGGATCAGGATGCACGGATCGGCCAGCAGAGCGCGGGCGATGCCCACCCGCTGACGTTCGCCGCCCGACAGCTTCAGCCCCCGTTCGCCGACCTTGGTCTGCATCCCGTCCGGCAAGCCCCGAATGAAGTCGGCCAGTTCCGCCGCCTCGGCCGCCGCCCACACCTGCGCCTCATCCGCCTCGGGCCGGGCGAAGGCGATATTGGCGGCCAGGCTGTCGTTGAACAGCGCAACATCCTGAGGCACCAACGCCACCGCCGATCGCAGCGAGGCCTGGGTCACCTCACGCGCGTCATGGCCGTCGATCAGCACGCGCCCTTCCTGCGGATCGAGCAGGCGCAGCGCCAGTTTGACGATGGTGGACTTGCCCGCGCCCGAGGGCCCGACCAGCGCCGTCGTGGTGCCGGGCGCAGCGTAGAAGCTGACGTCCTCCAGCCCATTGGCCCGCGCGTCGTGGCGGAAGCCGACGGCCTCGAACGCTACCGACGCCCCGCGAGCATCGATCGGCCGTGGCAGGGCGACGGCGTTCGGCGCATCGGCGACCTGCGGCGTCTGTCGCGTCACCTTCAGCATCTCTTCCATATCGATGAACGACTGACGGATTTCCCGATAGGCGAAGCCCAGGATGTTCAGCGGCGCATACAGTGAGATCATGATCAGCACCGCCGCTGTCACGTCGCCCGGTCCCATCCGCCCGGCCGCCGCCTCGAACCCGGCCATCACCGCCATGACGCCCAGCCCCAGGTTCATCACCAGGGCCTGCATCCCGTTCAGCATGTTCAGCGAACTGTTGGCCTTCAGCGACGCCTCGGCATAGTCGCCCAGCGCCCGGTCATAGGTCTGAGCCGCGCGCGTCTCGGCCCCGAACGACTTCACCGTCTCATAGTTCAGCAGGGCGTCGACCGAGACGCCGGCGGCCTCGGAATCGGCCGCATTCATGATTCGGCGATGCTCCAGCCGCCAGTTGGACATGGCGAAGGTGGCGGCGGTGTAGATAACGACCACGACCACCGCGACGGCGGCGAAACGCCAATCGTATTTGGCCCCCAGCACCCCGGCCGCCAGCACCAGCTCCACCCCCGTCGGAACCAGGTTGAAGGCGAGGATGCGCAGCAGGAAATCGACCGCGCGCGATCCCCGGTCCATCGTCCGCGACAGGGCGCCCGAGCGTTTGGTCTGGTGGAAATCCAGCGACAGGCTCAGCGCATGGGCGAAGGCCTCGGCCGCCGTCGCGCGCTGGGCGGCGGCGCGCACCGGCGCGAACACCACGTCGGAGATCAGGGGCGAGGCCGCCGACAGGAACCGAACAAGCGTCCAGCCGATGGCGAAGGCCGCAAAGCCCAAGCCGACGGCGGTCGCGGCACCCTGTCCCGCCGCCAGACGGTTGACCGCCGCGCCCAGCACCAGCGGCGCCGTGACGCCCAGCCCCTTGCCCGCCAGCGTCAGCAGGATGGCCGAGATCAGCCGCAGTTTCAGGTGCGGCGCACCCGAACGGGCGACCAGCCGCGCAAGGTCCGCCAGCGCCGTCAGCGTCGGGGGTCCGTCCGTCTTGTCCTGTGGACTCCCTGCCTGCTGCGCCTTGACCATCGGGTCACGCCTGCCGCCGGAGCGTTCGCCTCGTATCGCCATGATCCGCATATGGAAAGCCAATGCGACCGGGGAAAGGCCACGCTGGAGCGCAAGCGGGGATTAGTCGCTCAGCCCAGACCGGCGACCGCCTCGATCAACTCGTCCACGGCCGCTTCCTGCGTCGCCCATGAACAGACGAAGCGCACGGAACCGTCGTCGAAGGCGTAGCACGCCCAGCCCATTTCGTTCAGGCGGGCATGCGCCTCTGGCGGCATCCGCACGAAAACGGCGTTCGCCTCCACCGGATGGGCCAGGACGAAGGGCGACCGCCCCGCGATGCCCGCCGCCAACCGCTGCGCCATTAGATTAGCGTGGGCGCCGCCCGACTCCCAATCGCCGCTTTCCAGCAAGCCCAGCATCGGACCCGACAACAAACGCGTCTTGGATGACGTCTGGCCCGCCTGCTTGAGCCGATTGTCCAGTCGCCGCGCCAGGCTCTTGTCGAACAGCACAATCGCCTCGGCGCAGTTGGCGCCCGCCTTGGCCCCGCCGAACACCAGCACGTCCACGCCCAGGCGCGGAATGTCCTTCAAGTCAAAACCGGCGGCGACGGCATTGGTCAGGCGCGCTCCGTCCATGTGGACGCCATAGCCCAGCGCCTTCGCCGGTTCGATCAGGTGGCGCAGTTCTTCCTCGGTATAGACCGAGCCATATTCCGTGGCCTGTGTCAGCGACAGGGCGGCGGGCGGCTGACGATGCCCGACTTCGGGTTCACCCAACTGCGCCTGCAGGGCCAATGGATCGATCTTGCCCGAGAACCCCGGCAGCCCGATCAGGCCGACGCCGTGACCGAAGAAGCCCGGCGCGCCCGTCTCGTCGGTGCAGATGTGCGCCGCATGGTGCGCCAGCACCGCCTCATAGGGTTGGGCCAGCATCGACAGGGCGATGGCGTTGGCCGCCGTCCCGCTGAAAACAAAACGCACCTCGGCGTCGGCATCCAGACGCTGGCGAATCTGGTCGGCGGCGCGGGCGGTGACCTCGTCGGCGCCATAGGCGCGGGCGAATCCCTTGTTGGCGCGCACCAGGCCTTCGATGGCGCTCAGCGCCATGCCGGCGGTGTTGTCGGAGCCGAAATCGTAACGCATCAACGGTTCGTCGCCTTCAGATCGGCCGTATCGTTATCGATTGTGCGGACGCGCACGACCGGGACCACATCCTCATCGCCATAGGGCACGGCGACCTGATGCGGGAACGGAATCTCGATCCCGGCGGCGTCCAGCGCCTCCTTGCCGCCCTGCATCAGATCGGCCTGGGTCTGCCACCAGTCGCCGACCTTGACCCAGGCGTGCAGCGTCACCTGCACCGAGCTGTCCAGCAGGCCCGTCACGCCGGTCCAGGGATGGGGATCGTGCAGCACCTTGTCGTGTGCGGCGGCCATATCCGCCAGCACGCAACGCGCCTGGTTCAGATCGTCGCCATAGCCGACCGTGAAGTTGATCTCGATCCGGCGCGTCTGCTGGCCAGTCAGATTGGTCAGCGGGTCGCTCAGGACCTTGGAGTTCGGAATGACGATCTTGTGGTTATTGGCGTTGGAAAGTTGGGTCGTGAACAGGTCCAGTCGCTGCACCGTGCCGCTCATCCCGCCGACATCGACGACGTCGCCGACCCGGTAGGGCCGCAGCACCAGCAGCATGATCCCTGACGCCACGTTCGACAACGTGCCCTGCAACGCCAGACCCACCGCCAAGGACGCCGCGCCCAGCACGGCGATGATCGAGGTCGTCTGAACGCCCAGGCGCTGGAGCACGGCGATCATGCCGATGATGAAGACCACCACCCGCACGACCTGAACCGCGAAGCTCAGGACCGTCGGATCGTGGCGAAATCCCTTGACCCTCGACAGCGTATTGCGCGCCCCGCGCGCCGCCCATTTCGCCGCAAAGACGGTGAGAACGAAGATCAGGATGGCGATCGTCAGGTTGATCGCGAAATCACCTGCCATGTCGGTCAGCTTGGCGATCACGGCGGCATCGATCGAAACGGCCTTACGGCCCGCGGCCACCGCGTCGGCGACTTCGTTGGAAATAGGCAGAGACATGAGGTCGGGTCTAACGCCTGACGCGACGATTGGAACCCCCGAAAGCCCGATTTCAGGCCTTTGCGATCCGCCCGCCGCCGCTTTCGATAGCGTCCAGCAGGTCCATTACGTCGTCGACGGTGTTGGCCTCTCGCGCCGGCTTGTCCCAGCGAATGCGGCTGACGCGCGGGAAGCGCATGGCCACGCCGGACTTGTGCCGGGTCGAGCGATTCAGTCCTTCGAAGGCGATCTCCAGCACCAGGCCGAAGTCCCGCTCGGCTCGCACAGACCGCACCGGCCCGAACCGGTCGATGGTGTGATCGCGCACGAACTTGTCGAGCTGTTTCAACTCCTCGTCGGTGAAGCCGAAATAGGCCTTGCCCACCGGCGTCAGCGGCCCCTCCGGCGTCCAGACGCCGAAGGTGTAGTCGGAATAGAAGCTGGAACGCTTGCCGTGCCCGCGCTGGGCGTACATCAGGACGGCGTCGATGACGTGGGGGTCGCGCTTCCACTTGAACCACGGTCCCTTGGGTCGCCCCGCCAGATAGGGGCTGTCCCAGCGTTTCAGCATCAGCCCCTCGGCCGCCGCCCCAACCGGCGGATTGGCCCGCAGCCGCGCCAACTGATCCCAATCGGCATAATCGACCACCGGCGACAGATGCAGTCGCTCGCCGGTATGACCATTGACCAGGGCCTCCAGGCGCGCCCGACGCTCGCGCAGCGGCAGGCCGCGCAGATCCTCGCCATCCTGGGCCAGCAGGTCATAGGCGACGACCGCAGCCGGAAAGGCCTGCATCGCCTTGGCGTCCACCGACTTGCGATTCAGCCGCTGCTGAAGGTCCCCGAACGGCGCAACCGCGCCGTCGCGCCAGACGATCAGCTCGCCATCGATCGCGCCTTCGAACGCCAGTGCCTCCATCACGTCGGGAAAGGAGGCTGAAATCTCGTCGCCGGTGCGCGAATAGAGCTTGCGGACCTCGCCCTCCAGCACCGCCTGAACCCGAATGCCGTCCCACTTCCATTCGGCCGCATAGTCGGCCGGCGACAATTTGGGCAGATCGACCGCTTCATCGATGGCGACGGCCAGCATGACAGGTCGGAATCGGCCGGGCGCATCCGGGCTGGGCCGCTCCGCCCTGCCCTCCAGCCAGGCGAACAGGTCGGCGTAGGGCGGCTCGACCGCGTGCCAGACCTCCTCGATGGCCGAGGCGTCCAACGCCTCCAGCGTCATCTGCTTCTCGTCGCCCTCCGGCGAAGGCGGCACCATCACCGCGTCCGGGCGCATCATGGCCGCCGCCGTCTTGGCCAGCCGCGCCGACAGGCCCACGCGCAAGGCCCCGGTCATCAGCTTCAGCAGCGCCCAGCGCCCTTTCGGCTCCAGCGCATCCAGCCAGCTTTCCAGAAGACCGCGCACCTCCGTCCGCGTGGCGGTTCTCAACGCCTCGACCACCTCGGCCAGTTCGGGCTCGCGGTTCGGCCGGTGGTCCGGCGTCACCGGCCAGATCAGGGCCACCGTCTCCGCCAGATCACCCACATAGTCGTAGGACCAGCCGAACAGCACGCTGTCGACCCGGCCTTCGACCGCCTTTCGGATCATGGCCGGCTTGGCCGCGTCGAACGTCAGGTCGCCGGTCAGGGCCGCCAGCGCCCAACCCCGATCCGGATCGGGCGTCGTTCTCAGATAGTCGCGCACCAGCACCAGCTTCGCATTGCGCGAGGCCGTCAGGGACAGGCGGTCCAGTAGCTCGGCGAAGGCGCGCATCGTCATCCATCTTGGGCGCCAGAAGCGTCGCCGTCCTCTTCAGAACGAAAAACGCCCCGGAGGTTTCCCTCCGGGGCGCATCTCAAATCCTTGACGGATCAGTTGAACAGTCCGGCGATCACGGCGGTGATCAGGCCGCCTGCGACGGCTGCCAGCACCACGTCATTGCCGCTGCGGACATACTGATAGCCACGGGGCGGCGCGCGGAGGCCATAGCGGTTGTAGTCATTCACCACATAGGCATTGGTGCGGTAGTAGGACGGCATCCGTTGACCATAGCTCCAGGTCCGAACCGCATAGCCGCGCGGCGGGACATAGCGCGGGGCGTTGTAACGACGTTCCGCACGCTGCCAGCGTTCATAGGCGCGTTGCTGCTGGCGATAGTCGCGACGATCCTCACGCAGTTCGCGGCGGTAATCGCGGCGATCCTGGCGATAGTCCCGACGATCGTAATGGTCAGGACCCGGGCCGTGGCGTGCGGCGGGACCATGCGGACCGTGGGGCGGTACGGGCTGAGCCGAGGCTACGCCAGCGGCGCCAAGCGCGCCGGCGGCCATGACCGAAGCGATTGCGGTGGTTAGGATCTTTTTCATGATCGTGTCTCCATCTGCGCCGAAGACCATCGGCTTGGCTGCAGTTATGGAGCACGGCGACTGAGGCGCGCCTGAACCGACGTCCTCGGCCCAGGTTCATGTCGGGAACACAAGATCGCCGCAATCAGGCGGCGACGGAGGCCTCTGATTGCGGTGCGGCCATCTGCGCAACCGCGTCGCGACCGCCGCTGACACGCCCCATCAGGGCGGCTAAAGCACCGAAATCGATCGGCTTGTTCAGATAGGCGTCGGCGCCGGCCTGAAGACCAGCCTGGTGATCCTCATGACGCGCCGAGGCTGACAGGACCACGATCGGAGTGCCGGCGTTCTGGCCGCCCTCGCGGATCATGCGGGTGGCGGTCAGTCCGTCCATGACCGGCATGTTCACGTCCATGATGATCAGGTCGAACGGCTGATCCTTGGCGATATCGACCGCGACCTGACCGTTCTCGGCCGTCGAGGTGACGTGGCTGGCCGAGCTCATCCAGGCCTCCAGGATCATGCGGTTCACCGGGTGGTCCTCGACCACCAGGACACGCAGCGATTCGCCGCCTTCGATCTCGGCATGAACCTCGGCCGCCGCGACGGGCTTGGCCCACTCTACGACCTCGGCCTCGATTTCCAGGGTGAAGCACGAGCCCTTGGCGAGCTTGGACGTCACGGTGATGTCGCCGCCCATGATGTTGGCCATGCGCCGCGCGATGGTCAGGCCCAGACCCGTCCCGCCAAAGCGCCGCGTCGACGAGGTGTCGACTTGGGTGAAGGGCATGAACAGCCGCTCCAGATCTGCCGCCGCAATCCCTGCGCCGCTGTCCTGGACGACGAATTCGAACCGCACGCGCTGATCCGACACGCGGTGGCCGCGCACAAGATAGTGGATCTCGCCGGCCTCGGTGAACTTGACCGCATTGGACAGCAGGTTCTGCACGACCTGACAGACGCGCAGTGGATCGCCGCGCACCACCGTCGGGATTTCGCCCTCCACGGTCGTAACGAACGTCAGGCCCTTGGCTTCGGCCTGCGCTTCGAAGGGGCCGGTGATGCGCTTGTTCAAGCCATCGATGACGATATCGACGACCTCGAAATTCATCTTGCCCGCCTCGATCTTGGTCATGTCGAGAATGTCGTTCAGCAGCGACAACAGGTTGTCGCCGGAGTTGCGGATGATCGACAGATATTCGCGCTGCGTGGTCTCCAGTCGCGTCGCGCTGAGCAGTTGGGCCGCGCCCAGCACGCCGTTCATCGGGGTGCGCAGTTCGTGCGAAATCACGGCCAGGAAGTTCGACTTGGCGTCATTGGCGGCGTTGGCCTTGTCGCGGGCCGCTTCCAGCTCCTCGATCAGATGCGCCTGGTGCGACTGGAAGGCCCGAATGCGGTCTTCTCGCAGCAGGGTCATGGTCACCAGCACGAACAGACCCGCCGCCGTGAACGGCAGGACCGCCAGCATCGACCAGAAGGCGTTGGTGCCCCACAGGCTGAACAGAATGATCGTCGCGGCCGCGCCGTAGGGCGAAGAGATGATCAGGGCCTGACGCGGCGAGCTGCGAAGCTGGGCGAACACCAGCACATAGCCGGAAATCAGCAGGGCGAGGGCCAGGGGCCGTCCGAACTCGGTGGGCGAGAACCAGGCCATCAGAGGCGCAATAGCCCAGGCGCCTGTCGTCACCGTGGCCACGATCGGGAAGATCACCCCCCAGTTGGTGCCGACGCGATGGCTCAGACGATGTTCGACGATTCCCCGCAGCGACCCGGCCGCCAGGGTGCCGCCGAACCACAGAAGCGCCGGCCACAAGCCCACCGTGCCCAGCAGGCCCACAGCCCAGGAGGCGATGATCATATAGCGGAGATACTGCGTCTGCAGGATGGCGGTCAGCGCCTGGGCCGCGTCTCCGGCGCGTTGTTCGCCTTCGAGCGCCTTCACGACGCCGTCTGATTCCACCATAAGCCCAGATCCCCACGTTCTGTTTGGTCGGATGACGCTAAGACGAAGGTTCTAAGACGATGTGAACGCAGTTCTTTCGCTCATCCCGCCTCATCCGGCGTCAGGGCCTTGATCGAAAGGGCGTGGACCGGTCCGGCCATTTCGTCCTTCAGCAGGGCGTTGACCGCGCGCTGTCGCGCCAGCCGAGATTGCCCCTGGAAAGCGGCGGACACGATCACCAAGTTGAAGTGGCTTTCTCCGCCAGGCTTGGCGTCCATTCCGCCTTCATGATGGTGTCCGGCGTGGCGCCAGCTGTCGTCCTCGACCTGCAGACGCTCGGGCGACAGCCCTGCCGTCAGTTTTGCACGAATAATCGTCGCCACCGGGCCTTCAGACATGATCGATTCCTTGATGCTGTCCCAATCGGGCTTACACTTCGGCTGATGTCCGCCTCCTTTCAATACAAGCCGCGCTTCACCGACATTCGGGTGAAGCCGCCCAAGCCCGAGGAAGAGGCGGCGAAAGCCGACGTCCTGCACCTAAAGCCGGGCGAAAAGCCGTGCCAGTGGCCCGACTGCCGCCGGGCTGCTGCGGCCAAGGCGCCCAAATCCCGCGAACGGCTGAACGACTTTTACGAATTCTGCCAGCCGCACGCCGGCGAGTACAACAAGGGCTGGAACTTCTACGCCGGCATGAGCGAAGGCCAGATCCGCGCCGCCCAGGAAAACGAGGCCATGACCGGCGGGCGCCCGACCTGGGAAATGCAGGCCGGCAAGTTCACGCGCGAGGCCGCCGCTTTCGCCGCCAAGATGGGCACCTCGAACACCACCGGCGCCGGCTCATGGCGCGACAGCTTCGGCCTGTTCGGGCGCAAGGGCGATCAGGCGCCGCAGTCCGCGACCGAAGACCGCCGCATCGGCAAGCTGGAACGCGCCGCCCTCGCCGACCTCGATCTGGATCCGGGCGCCGATAAGGCGAAGATCAAGGCCCAGTATCACGAGCTGTTAAAGCGGTTTCACCCCGACACCAACAGCGGCGACCGCAGCGCCGAGGCCAAGCTGCAACGCGTGATCAAGGCTTGGAAGACGCTGAAGAAGGCCGGCCTGGCCTGACGGCCTACTCGGCGTAGATCATCTTGCGCGTCATGCCGCCGTCAACCGTCAGCACCTGGCCCGTGACGAAGCCCGCGTCGGCGAGATAGAGCACGGCCCCGGCGATATCCTTGGCGCGGCCGACGCGGCCGACCGGATGCTGTTCGTGATCGACAGGACGCAAATCATCGCCGTCCGAAATCCAGCCGGGCGCGATGGCATTGACACGGATTCGAGGGCCTTCGCTGATCGCCAGGGCGTGGGTCAGGGCGAACAGCGCGCCCTTGGACGCCGCATAGGCCTCGGTGTGCGGCTCGGACATGAAGGCGCGCGTCGAGATCATGTTCACGATAGCGCCGCCCTCGTTCAGCAGCGGAATGGCGGCGCGGCTCATCAGGAAGGCGCCGGTCAAAAGGCTGTCGATGGTCTTGCGCCAGTCCGCCAGAGACAGCTCAGCCAGCGGGCCGTTCACCGGATCGGCGATGCCCCCGTTGTTAACCAGCAGGTCCAGCGACGACCAGCCCAGGGTCTCGAACGCCTGTTTGACCGAGTCCTCACCGCCCAGATCGCAGTCGATATGACGGGCCTCGCCATCGCCCGGCTTCAGGTCGAAGGAGGCGACTTCCCATCCCTTAGCCAGCAGGGCCTTACAGACGCCCGTTCCGATCAGGCCTGATCCGCCTGT